>ENA-ORRZ01001385-ORRZ01001385.1-human-gut-metagenome-genome-assembly--contig:-NODE-1385-length-15737-cov-9.764890_pt1 | contig 15737 bp, 13 predicted proteins | sample MGYA00242185_ERZ509152 | MGnify/ENA primary metagenome ERZ509152 (study PRJEB26280, sample SAMEA2338668) | human gut metagenome | biome: human gut; feature: human-associated habitat; material: faeces... | reverse complement strand
AAGCTGTAGAAGCTAAAATCCCTGTAGATCTTAAAGTTGTTACAAAATAATTGTATATAGAAACTGGGTACAAAAAAGAGTCGCATCTCAAAGACGCGACTCTTTTTATTTCGGCTCTTTCTCTAAAAACACTTTAAAGAACTCAATAAACTTTGGCAAATACGTTTGATCTAAACTTTCAATAATCATATGACATTTGTAATTGTAAATGGTGCAGATGTTAACCTCCATCGTCAAAGCCCCCTTTTGATCTAATGAGAATGTAAGCATATCTCCTTCTCCAGTTAATACATAAGTAAAGGTAGCTGTCCCTTTGCAATTCTCATATAGCTCAACTAATTCTTTGTAGCCCCTATGAATACCAGACCAGTCACTAGGGTCAATGTACCCAGCACAAATATTGTAGCCCTGTTTAATATATACGCCAAACACACCAAATTGAGATAACTCCGTATCCATATCAAAAGCAATAGTTAAATTTGGTTCATTTACGATTTCATACATCCTATTCACACTCCACAAATAGTAACATTTTCATTTATTATAACATTACAGGCATTAAGAAAATAGGGGTATTCGGATTTTATAGTGGAAAAGGGCTTATAAATCACCCTTCTCCAAATTCTTAATAAGTGTGGAAAAATCGACACCTAAGTTGTCTGTAATGTCGTGATCATTCACTTCATACCAATTGAAAGTATCGTATAACATAGCTTTATTGAAAGCACTTGAATTAAATCGTGGCTTACGCTTTTTATGGAGCTTCTCATTGAAAAGGATTTTGGCTCGTAAGGCATCAAACGAGTAACCTCTACCCATTCGCTCTACCTGCCTAATAATGCTGTTAATTGACTCCGTATAAGCATTAGTGAGCCTTTTATCAAAGTAGTTGAATATTTCAACATGCCAGTTGTCTACGGCTCTCACGAGGTCTTTATATGCGTCTTTAGAGTTGCTGGACATACAACGGTATCTCCATTGACTATAACGAAGATGACCTTCATCTGGATCAGGAGTATCCCATATCCAGTAAAACTCTTCTTTGAGTTCATAGGCTTCTTTTAAAGCAGGAAGATTACCTAACCAAGTATCTAAGAGGAATGATTCACGTTCATTTAGATCGTGTTTACGCTTTAGAAGGATAAACCTTTCACGCATAAGGGTACGTCTTTCTTTTTGGCTCATATGGGCTTTCAAAGACTTTCTGACGTTATCTAAGGCTTGATTAGCCATTCTAACTACATGAAACTTATCTACGACAACTTTAGCGTGTGGAAGGATAGTGTTCACTGCGTCTTTGTAGGGCTTCCACATATCCATTGTGACGTACTCAATGTAAGTCCTGTCACTGATTTCTGAAAGACGTTGGATGACTGTTTCCTTGTTACGGTTAGGCTTGATGTCATAAATAGTCCTGCGTTCAATATTAGTCAATACAAGCCGAGGTCTACGGATAATATGTATCTCGTCTATCCCAAGCCACTTAGGAGTTTCAAACTGGTATTCACGTTCTTTGAGTGCCACATAGTCCTTAAAAACGTTCCTAATGGTTTTCTCGTCAACACCAACGCTTTCTGCGACTTCTACAAAGGTCTTAGACATGGATTGCTCTTGAATGGACTTTAAAAGCCTTTTGGTCATACTACGCTTTTCATCTACAGATATTAGGCGTTCCCAGAAGGTAGATCCGCATTCACGACACTTGTATCGTCTACGGTTCAATTGTAAGCCCACTCGCTTTAAACGAATGGGCAAATCCATAATTAGTTGATTTCTTGAACTGTATTTGTACAACTTGTCAAAACCACATTCAGGACAACGTTCAGGTGGTCCGACTGCTTCAACTTTAAACATCATATCGGTTTCATTTTCTTGTGGCGGTTCTATTGTTTTAATGTCTGGTAGGGATAATAAGTCTGACATATTATTCATCCTTTATTACTCTGCGGTGTTAAGGTATCAATTATAGATTTGATGTCGAAATCATCAGTGTTAAATTATTTTTGTGACCACAAATGCACTTAGAAAATCCCTTAAAGCATTAGCTGGTTCACTTGAATAGGGAGTTGTAAAAAAGTTCCCTTAGCCTGCACAACAAGATAATTTCGAAATATCTTTATCGAACGTAAGTGCAACTAATTTTAGCCCTTCAGCCATTGTTAAATATGGTGCTAGGGTTTCTGTTAAATCTTCTATCGTTAAGCCAAATTTAACAGCTAATGATGCTGCATAGATGACATCTCCTGCATTTTCAGATACAATATGAACCCCTAATACTTTTAGTGTTTCTACATCTGCTACTAGTTTAAATACACCGGTTGTTTCACGGTTTACAATTGCTCTTGGAACAGCATCTAAAGGTAATACAGATGTCTTCACATCATACCCTTTCTCTTTTGCTTGTTCTTCTGTTAAACCAACCGTTGCAACCGTCGGATTCGTAAACGTAACAGCAGGAACTACCGATAAATCTATTTTTTTGTTTAATCCACCAATAGCATTATCAGTAATAATTCCACCTTCATAGGCTGCTACATATACAAATTGTGGTCCTAAAGTCACATCTCCTGCTGCATAAATCTTTTCATTACTTGTTTGACCAAAATCATTGATCAGGATTTCATTATTTTTTCCAGTTTCAACACCTGCTGCACTTAAATTTAAAGAATCCGTATTTGGTTTTCTTCCAGTGGCAACAAGTAACTGATCTGATTCAATGACTTCTCTACTGCCATTTACTGTTACGTAAACCCTTTTTATCTCTCCACTTTGTTCAACACGCTCAAAAGTTGCCCCTTTGACAAGGTTTATACCCTGTTCAATTAACGCTTTTTCAACTGACTCTGAAATCTCAGGATCATACTCCTTTAAAAGTCGCTCACTTCTTTGCATAAGCGTTATTTCTGAACCTAAATGATGAAATAGTTGTCCAAGCTCCATTCCAATGTATCCTGAACCAATTACAGTTAATCGTTTTGGTATTTTCTTTAACTCAAGAAGTGTTGTACTAGTTAAATAGTCCATTTTTTCAAGTCCTGAAATTTGGGGCAACGAAGGCGATGCACCTGTTGCAATTAAAAAGCGTTTTGCAGATAACTTTGCCCCATTGACCTCAACCGTACTAGCATCAACGAATTTTGCTTCACCTTTAATTAAATCAAAATTATATTCATCAATTAAATCCATATATTTTTGATTCCGAAGTTCGCTCACCAATTTATCCTTTTGCGTGATTAAACTAGCTAAATCCACTTCTCCAGCGGATGTTTGTAAACCTATAAACGGATTGTCTTTTGATAAATGATTGATTTCCCCTGCCCTAAGAAGAGTTTTTGACGGAACACAGCCAATATTCACACAGGTTCCCCCAACCGTTCCACGCTCAATCATTCCAACTTTTGCACCGTATTCTATAGCTTTAATTGCCGAAGAAAAGGCAGCAGCACCAGAACCAATAATAAGAAGGTCATAATTGTCTTCATTAATTAACGCCACGTTTTCTAGTGATGATACTTCTTCAATTTCTCCGGCTTGGTAATTTGCTTCATCAATCGCCTTTATTGCACTTTCAACCTCAATATCATCGGGCAGTTCAAATACTGCTTCACCACGACGATAACTAGACTCAATATTTTTAGCACCTATCTTTTCAAGTGCTGATTCTACGTGTTTTTCACAACCCGTACAAGTCATTCCTGAAATGTTTACCTTAAATTTATTCATAAAAAAGCTCCTTTCGTTAATTAATCTCTCATGTTAATGTTTCTATTATTGGACACGAATGTAATTGCTTTTCATCTGGACATCGTTGTTTTAAGTCGTCTAACATAGTTTCAATTCGTTTTAAATCCTCTATTTGTTTTTGCACTTCCTTTTGTTTTTTAGAAATAAATTCGAACATATCTTGACAACGAACTTCATCTTTATCTACAACACCAAGTAATTTATAAATCTCGCTTAAAGAGAAACCAAGTTCCTGTATTCGTTTAATAAACCCAACACGCTTAACGTCATCATATGAATATATCCGATAACCAGCTTCCGTTCGGTGAGGTTCTTGTAATAAATTTTTTCGCTCGTAATATCTGATCGTTTCTTTATTAACTCCACATTTATCTGCAAACTCACTAATGCGATAAATCATCTTATTTCACCCCCTGAATATTATAAACCATGTACCATAGTACACGGTCAAGTAAATTGGACTATTTTATTTTTTTCCCAAAGTATCACTCGTATGTGATTGATACTTTTATATAATACTATTGATTATCCTAACATCCCACCAGAAAATCCGATTTAAACACCAGTTGTTTTTAAACTATTAAGAAAGTAATTCCACTATATATTCCGAAGACCCGAAAATAGTAACTATAAATAGTTAAAAACCATCATTCAATAGATAAAAATATAAAATAATGACTACATACAAACTACCAATAGTGATTACATATAAAATAATAACTAGAGGTAAAAATAAAAAAGCCCGAGCTATATCTTTTCTAGATATAACTCGAGCTTTATTTAGATTATGTATTACGTAAATGTTATACGCTATGTAAACATGAGCTATTATATAACCATTATGTATTATATAACTATTATGTGTTATGCAAACAACATATATTAGAACATGAAGTTTACATCTGTACGCCAATAATCACCTAATTTATTACCGTCCATATCTTTATTACCAAAGCCATAGTAAGCGCCGATGGATACATTTTGGAATGGTACATAGTTTACATTAGCTACGAAGCCTTTGAAACCATTACGTACATGGCCGACGCCTTTATTATCTACATAGTGTTGATTGTAGAAGCTATAGGCAGGTGCAAAGGCACTACTAAAGATTGGAGAATTTGCTTCTTCATAGTAGTATTGACCGCGTACGCTATAAGTATGAGCTTTCTTAATGTCATAGTTACCATAGCCAAGGCTAGCCATCCACGCATGAGAATCAGATACGCCTGGTGCTGTAAGCCATTCGCCGAAGACGTTCCAACGTTTAAAGTTCATGTTTGCGTTGAGGCCCCATATGTTTTTGTATGGAGAATCAATAAAGGATTTAACTTGTTTACCAGTAAGTGCATCCACATCTTGGCCTTGGTACAATTTACCATTATGGAAGCGACCATACATACCACCAAGGGTAACATGTTTATTAAGTTTACCCTTAACTTCAACCATAGCGGCAGTAATAGTATTGTCTTTAGTTTGGTATGTAGGAGCGCCGCCTAACCAGTAACCATAACTAGCGGATACATCAAGCTTGCCATGTTTGTACATAAGACGAGCACCATCAACGAGATCATCATACATAAGACCTAGAGCTGGTGTATAGAGTTGACGCCCTACGCGCAAGGTTGTATCTTTCCCAAAATGATGATCTACATAGGCAAGATTAATTTTGCCTTGTGTTGCGTTGCTATTGCCGAGTTCACTAGAGCCTTGAATACGTACAACAGCATCAGTTTTATCATTAACTTTAGCATTAAAGATAACACGGGCACGATAATCAAAGGAAGAATGTTTACCATATGCATAGGTATCATTTTTCAATTCGCTGCCACGGTAACGCAATCGATAGTTACCAGTCACCTTTACATTCCCTACTTGATTTTCTAATTTTGCTACTCGTACACCTAATGTGTTGAGTTCAGAACTGAACTCATCAGCCAATCGATTAATCATAGCTTGTTGTTCCGCATTAGCTTTATCTTGGTTAGCCATTGCTTTAGCCACCATTTGAGCCATTTCGTAACGCGTAATAGGATTGCTGCCTTTGAAAGTTCCATCAGGGTATCCATTAATAATACCTGCATTTGCTAATTGCTCAACAGATTGATACGCCCAACTAGAAGCATCTACATCGGAAAATGGATTAGCTGCATACACACTTACAGAACCCAATACCATACAGGAAACTAAACTTGCTACCAACTTTTTATTCATCAAAAAGACCTTCTCTCGTATAGATATCACATTTATTCATGAGGTGTAGTATAGTTAATATCTTGTGCCTTGTAGCTTTCACCATGAGCCAATACATGAACAATGGTTTCCAATGTGGCACGTACAGTTTCAACAGCCATACTTGGTTGATTTGGTTTATCCACAACTTGGGATGGCAAGTACGGAATGTGCATGAAGCCCGCCTTAATATTGCCTTTTTGTGCTGCATAATGACACACTCCATACATCAAGTGATTGCATACAAAGGTACCGGCTGTATTAGAAACCTTTGCAGGAATGCCATTTTGGTGCAATGCATTAACGATGTTTTTAATTGGCAACGTTGCAAAATATGCACTAGGGCCATCTGCTACAACAGGTTCATCTTCAGGTTGGTTGCCTCCATTGTCTGGAATGCGGAAGTCATCGCAGTTAATAGCAACGCGTTCTACTGTAATATCTGGGCGCCCCCCTGCTTGACCTACACATAGAATAAAGTCTGGTTGGCATTGTTCAGCCGCTGCTTTCACAGTATCAACAGATGTATAACGTACAGTAGGAACCATTTGAGTCACTACCTTATAATCACCATCGGTATAGCCATCCATTGTTTTTACCGCTTCCCAAGCTGGGTTAATAGGTTCACCACCAAAGGGATCAAAACCGGTAATCAAAATTGTTTTCATCACACTACCTCATAACGATATATCTTATGGTGCATTAAAATAATCAAACATGACACGTAACCTTAAAAGGATATATCATATAGTTTTATAAGAATATCATACTTTCATAGAAAAGGGTTAAATAAAGTAATACATCAATAAGATGTTTAATACGAGCATAATCAATGCAATTGGAAGTTGAGCTTTAATAACGCCGTATTGGTCGCGCATTTCAAGGAGCGCTACTGGTACGATATTAAAGTTTGCCGCCATAGGTGTCATCAAAGTACCGCAATAGCCAGCAAGCATTGCGATAGCACCAACAGCAGCTGGGTTTGCACCATGGGCTACAACGAGCATTGGAACACCGATAGCACTTGTAATCATCGCAAAGGCTGCAAAAGCGTTACCCATGATCATTGTGAAGATGACCATACCGATGCAGTATGCTACAACTATGAGGAATACATTATCTGCAGGCACCACACTAGCTACAGCACTGGAGATAATTTTACCAACGCCAGCTAAATTAAATAAATAGCCTAGAGCCGCTAATAATTGGGACAAGATAGCAGTCCAACCGATAGCATCGATAAGACGACGACCTTCATGGAAGCCTTGGTTAAATGAACCCTTAGTGATGTAAAGAGCAGCACCCATAGCAATGATTGCGGCAATACCAATGCCTACAAGAGCACCTAATTTAGTAAAGAAGCCAATGATGAATGTGATGATACCAACAAGTAAAGCCGGTACGAAAATAACATTACCAATACGGACTGCTTCATCTTTTTTGAATTCAATAGGAGATTCAAAGTAATGACCTTTGCCGAGTTGTTTTACCAAGACGATAGCAGCCATGGCGATAACGAGCCAGCCATTGATTTCCTTTGATAGATAAGAACCAAAGATAAAGGACACGCTGTACAAGAGCCAGAATAAACCTGTACCGATACGATATTTATGTTCTTTATCTAAAAATGATTGAATAGCAAAGATAAATAAGATGATCCCTACGAGAAGGTATACATAATCTAAGGGCTGCATTTTATAGATAAGTTCTAACATATTATTCAGCCTCCTTCTTTAATTCTTCTGGTGTAACAAGGATATTAAATTCATTAGGTACTAATTTACCAGCTTTCATATCCTCTTCGTCACGAGCTACAGAGGCTTGAATTGTTTTATCAAAGATAATAAAGCGAATGAAATTAACGATATAGGCACAAACAGCTGTTGGCAATCCGTATAACACCATATCTGTTAACTCTACAGAATAGCCTAATTGTTCCATAACACCTTTGATAAGCAATAACCCACCAGCAGCAAGGAACAAGTTTTGACCGAAGAAATTGCCTATATTATCTGCAGAAGCAGCTATACCACGCACCTTATCAAGAGTACGTTGAGATACTGGGCGACCTTGAGCTACTGCAGCTTCACTCATAGGTGCGATCAACGGACGTACCATGGCAACCATACCGGACATGTTAATACCAAAAGCCACAGTTACTTGGCGCACAAATAAGTAAATCATAAAGATACGACCAGCCGTAGCAGCGTTGATCTTGCCGATCAAAATTTCTGCCCGTTCACGCAAGCCATGACGTTCCATAAGACCAATAACAGGTAAAATCAAAATAAATAATGACATATAACGATTTTTAACGAAAGCCTCCCCAATGGCACCAACGATATCGTTGATACTGAGACCACCTGCAAGGCCCGTTACAAAACCTGCGGCTACGACAACTAACAAGGCATTAAAGCGCAGCATCAGACCGATGACCATCACTAAAATACCAGATAAGACTAACATAGTCTCACATCCTTTCTACAAACCATCTATAAACTAGTTCTATAGTTCATAGATATAATATATATGTTTACATTATATACCCAAATATGTTTTTTTTGCATAAACAAATAAACCTTATACATTACTCTCATTTGATACAGTTATTATGTCACATTAAGTACACTCTATATCAAAATAGTTATGTATAAGGTTTGATTAGTTACTAGGCAACTATAATAAATCTTTTTTGAAAAGTATAGTAGTATGTTGTTTACCTCTAAAATGAACTTTATCATATGCTTTAAAGCCGAAAGATTCATACATTTTAGGCAACCACGGATGTTCTTGTGCTGTACCTAATGTAACAGCTGGCGTTTTAAATTGATCGATCAATAATTCTTCCGCATGACCAAGTGTTTCCCGAGCATAGCCTTTACCTTTGAACTCAGGTGCCGTTACAAAGTGAGCAATGTGTGGAAATTTATCCGGTGTAGAATATTTAATCCACGGCATACAGAACGAAATGGAACTAACAAGTTGTCCATCAATATACAATCCATATACAGGATAGGTTTCGATCCACTCCTTGGATTCTTCTTCTGTAAAATCGATAGCATCGAATGTAATTGGATAGTCTTTAATCGCTGCATAGCCGTCAATTAATACCTTATGATATTCTGCTGTATCCGCTACTGTTAATTGTCTAAATTCTTTCATGGTCTTCCCTCATATCTATTTTTTATTCACTAGTTTTGTATATTTATTACTTATGAACGTTATTATACACTTATGTGTATTAAGTTGCAATATATTTACATAAATATTGCATGAAGTTTTAATACCTAATAAGAAAATAGAGGATGATATATTGTAATATAGATATTTTTATAGCATCAATACTGCTCTACTATAAAAGTTATCCAATATACACGGAATGTATAAATATTAATATTTAAGAGTCAATATATTAATATCTATATAAATACAAAAAAACAGGATGTATCACTAGGATACATCCTGTTTTTGAGCTTTCACAAGCTCGAGGGGAAGTTATCAATATATTATTGATTAATACGGGAACCGTATACGTCGCGTTGAGTTTTAGGTTCGTTGTTAACGCGAACACGTTCTGTTTTATGACGATCGTTGTCAGCACCAGAAATACGATCAACACGGAAGTGGTTAAGACGAATATTTTGTAATTCAGGACCAAATTCGTTCATAGCACGTTTCATGTTGTCATCGATAGGAGCACCATTTTGAAGTGCACGGTACAACATAGTAGCGAATTCGTAACGAGTCATCTTAACGTCGCCTTTGAATGTGCCATCAGGGTAGCCAACAAGGATACCATTACCAGCCAATTGGCTAATGTATTGGTAAGCCCAGTGGTTACGAGGAACGTCTGGGAATTCAGCAGTTTTGCTAGGATCGATTGCATGTGGAGTCAAGATTTGTAACAAGTTGTTATATTTGTTTTCCATATCTTGAAGACGTGCATTCAATTCAGCAATTTCACGGCCCATAGCTACGCGAGAGCGGGACTCAGGGGAACGTTTACCAAGACGAAGAGATACGCCAGCGTTCAATTGAGTTTCGCCAGTACCTACAGTACCACCAACGGAGAACATTGTGTCTTCGTTAGGACGGTAGAAAGCGCCCAATGCAGCGGAGTTAGCATTGTGGTAGTGACCATAACCAGCAGCGATTGTCCATTTGTCATCTGGGTTGAAGTCTAATGGATGTAAAGCAGCCAATGCAGCAGAACCTGCACCTACTTTATTAACGCGTTTTTCAACATTGCCAACTCGGTTGTTCAAGTTAGTAATATTATTGTTGATTTGACCTGGTGTGGAGTTATCTATTTGATTTTGTAAGTCTTTTGCTACGGAGAACAATTGGCTACCATTTACAGCATCTGTAGATGTAGCAGAAATTTCACCAGCAGCTACATTCTTAATTTGACGTTCTTGACCAACTTGGCCTACAGATACAGAACCTTTTGTAGAAGAACCTACACCAGCAAAACCACTATATGTATGAGTTGCAATTGGAGCGCCACTTGTAATACTAGATGTCATAACAGAAGCGCTATTTACAGCTGTTGCCGGAGCAGATTGAGATTGATATCCAATAGCAACTGAGTTTGCATCAGTCACTACAGAATGATCGCCAATTGCCATGGCATAATTAGCTTTAGCATGTGCATCTGAACCAAAAGCATTAGCACGTACACCTTCAGCTTGTGCACCAGCACCATAAGCTTGAGCATGATCACCAGAAGCAATAGCGGAAGAGCCAATCGCATTAGTATGTGCTCCTGTCGCTTTTGCACCAGAACCAATAGCATTGGCTTTATATCCAGCAGCCGCTGCTTCATAACCTATAGCTTGAGCACGAACCTCAGATGCGTTAGCACGCGTACCAATTGCAGTAGACCAAGTACGTTCAGCAGTAGCAGCATGACCAATTGCAATAGCTTCGCTCATTTTAGCTTGAGATCCATTACCTACGGCTAATGCGGAACTACCTAATGCAGTATTTTCAGAACCAATAGCTACAGAATTAGTTCTCCAATCTCCTGGACGTAATGTTGCATCATCTGGTTCATTATCATAATCACGATCACGGAAATTAGAAGTAGATTCGCCTACAGTATTATGATAACCATAACCGATAGCATTTGTACCGTTAATTACGTTGCTATCACCGAAAGCTTGTGCAAATGCACCTGTTACAGTATTACCATCACCAAATGCATTAGCTTGGTTACCATCAATTGTATTTTGGTTACCGTATGCACTGCTAGAACCGTTAGCGCTTGTAATTGTATTACCTTGACCTACAGCGATGCTAGTAGCTGTACCATTAGCAACAGTACCATAAGCAACACTATTATGTGTAGTATCAGGAGATGCAGTAGCATTACCAGAAGCAAAGATAAAACCTTGTGCTGTTTGAATTTCTGCCGCATCTACTGGTGCAGTTGCAGATAGACCTACAGCTGCAGCAGCAGCCAATACAGCAAACGCTAATTTTTTGGAATGTTTGTTTTCTCTCATCTTACACCCTCACTAAATTAAAATTCTTAACCAAACACAATACAATTTTTCAACCTCTCTAAGTTCCGCCTCTCTCCTCGGGCTGATAAAATATACTTCTCACTTCTCACATAAGAAATATATTCGATTCAATTTAAGAAAAATTTATATTGTTGATTACCCGCATAGCATATCAAAGTTTTACGATATAAACAAGCCTTTTTCCCATATAAAGTTCATTAATAGCTCTTCATAATTCCAAAAAATAGCATGATTACTGGCATTCTTTGTTGTATCAATATACTCATCATTTTTAATGATGAGTAAGAAAAATCACAGCTTTTTAAAGATTCTACAGAATATATTTTGTATAACTTATAAATAATTGCTATTTTAATAAGTTTTATGAATATTTCAAGTAGCCCACAACCCTTATTCACATTAACTTCATGAACACTTTCTGAACTTCCAATGAGAGAATAATTAATCATTTTTCTGGATTTTATAATAATTTTATTTTTATTCTTAATAGTATTCTATATCTACGTAAATAAGTTAATAAGTATACACATATCACCCAAAATATTCGCATAAGTTTACAAAACAAGGCTTAATCTATATATACAGCATCCATATTCTTTCCATAGCTATCATAAAACCAAAAAGCTCCTACGTTACATAAACGTTAGGAGCTTTTTATATATTAAGCCAACAAGGCTTTTACAAGTTCTTCTGCTTTACCAAAATCATCTGCATCTGGGTTCCAGTTACATTTAATTTCAGGTTCCACCACGGAGAAACCATATTTAGTTAATTCTTCACGAAGTACCTTCGTAGATTCACCAGACCAACCGTAGGTACCAAATACGGCAGCCTTTTTATTTTTAAACTTCAATTCACGCAAAAAGTCGAGCCAACCAGCTACAGAAGAGATAACACTATTCCCTACTGTCGGAGAACCAACGGCAATCGCTTTTGATTTGAATACTTCTGTCATGATGTCGTTTTTATTTGTTTTACTGATATTAAAGATCTTAACCCGTGTATCAGGAGATTGTTTAGCAATCTCATCAGCAATTTTATGGGCTAATTTCTTTGTACCATCCCACATAGTGTCATATACGACTGTAATTTGATCTTCTTGGTATGCTTGAGACCACTCATAGTATTTCTCTACGATTTGCAATGGATTTTCACGCCAAATTGCACCATGGCTAGTAGCGATAATATCAATTGGCAAGTTGAGCTTTTGAATTTCTTCAACCTTAGCTTTTACCAATGGAGAGAATGGATTCAAAATATTGGCGTAATATTTCATCGCCTCTGCCCATAGACGACATTGATCAGCCTTATCGGCCCACAATTCTTCTACCGCAAAATGTTGTCCAAACGCATCGTTAGAGAACAAAATATTGTCGCCAGTCATATAGGTTGCCATAGAGTCAGGCCAATGGAGCATGCGCATTTCTACGAATACCAAAGATTTACCGTTGCCGATATCTACAGAATCACCTGTCTTCACAGTTTTAAAATTCCATTCTGGATGATGATATTGACCAACCAAGGACTTAACGGCATTTTCTGTGCAGTAAATCGGCGTATTAGGGATTTTTTCCATCAAAGCTGGCAAGGAACCGCTGTGATCGACTTCGCCGTGATTACATACGATAAAATCAATCTTGTTTAGATCAATTTCAGATTCCAAATTATCAATAAACTCTGAGGAATGAGGTTTCCATACGGTATCGATAAGGACGGTTTTCTCCTCTTCAATCAAGTACGCGTTTTGGCTAGATCCATTATTAATGCTGTAATCAGAACCGTGGAATTCTTGCAATTCCCAATCAATTTTACCAACCCAAGATACGTTATTTTTTATATGCTTTCTCATAATAACCTCCATAATTCTTGTGAAAGTCTTTCACAATTAACAATATGTATGGCCTATGTGGTATCTGTGTATATGTACCTATCTATATACCTATGCATATATCACAACTCGGTCATTAACTATGGTTTTATTATAACCATATCGCATAGTTAAGTCTGTATCTGTAGGTACAGATTTGATAATTATTCTAAAAAACCACTCAAGGGTAATCAAATACTTTATATTAGTATACCATTGATACACCATGAGTGGTTAGAAACATATGCAGTTTTAATAGCGGGTTGTTTATTATCTAACTTAGATAAGCTAGGATAACGTCCGATTATTTATTCTCAGGCTTAGATAATCCTGGAATTGCTTTATAGATATATAACGCAATATATCCATCAACTATACTATGAATGATGGTCCCGCCACCAACAAGGACAAATACGACGTAGATAAGATCGATATTCGGTATCGTAGTTGTCGTATAGAATAATAGACACGCAAGCACTTCACCAATAGCGTGAACGATAGCACAAGCAAGGTTGAAAGCAGCAAAGGATAAGGCCCCTGTTAATACACCTGGATGATGTTTTATATAATAAGCACCCATCAAGGCAAAGATGATATGAGAGGCAGCGCGCATAACGATAACGATAGGGAAGCCAGCTACAAAGAAACCTAGCGTAGAGCCGATAACAACACAAGCAGCCATCTTACGAGACAAGAACATAGCCAGGAATATAGGTACATGACTAGCCAATGTATACGAAGCCGGTGGAATGACAACTTTCAGAGGCATCATAATAGGAATCATGATAGCTAATGCCATCAATAAAGCAGTAATAGTTAAATTTCGATACATGGAAGAATTCATAAAGGCCTCCTTGGAAATGTTTTACCCACTGATTACATCTACAATATTCTAATGCATAAATTTTTAATATATTAGATACGGACTACAAATATCGTTAATTTCCTACACTACCCCACAAGTTTAGGATTACCACGCCCACTACAATAAGAGCAATACCTAATATAGTGTAAATATTATAGCCCTCACTAAAGATAAAGACCGAAATGAGAGCCGTCACCACTAGACCTACGCCAGACCATGTAGCATAAGTAACACTAAGTGGAATATATTTTAGTACATGCGTCAATGTATAGAAAGATCCTACATAGCCACATACGCAAGCAATAGTCTGTAACGGCCGCGTAAAGCCATCAGATGCTTTCAACATGGTCGTTGCAAATAGCTCAAGCCCTATAGATAAGGCAAGTAAAAAATAAGATAACATAACCCCTCCTACAAAAAAGAGAGGGCCTTACAACCCTCTCTTCAATACATAAGTACGCACTCAATCGCACCTATTATAAGAGTTCGATAACAGCTTGCGCCATTTCTGTGGTACCTACGCGTTTCAAGCCTTCGCGGTAGATATCGCCTGTGCGGTAACCATCAACGAGGACTTGTTCAACAGCTTTTTCAATTGCATCAGCCACTTGAGGTAAATCAAGGGAATGACGGCACATCATAGCTGAGGACAAGATTGTGCCTAATGGGTTCGCCAAGTTTTGGCCCATAATATCTGGTGCGGAACCGTGGATTGGCTCGTACAATGCTGTGCCAGTACCCATGGATGCAGATGGTAAAAGCCCGATGGAACCAGAGATAACAGCGCCTTCGTCAGACAAGATATCGCCGAACAAGTTTGTTGTAACAATAACGTCGAATTGTGCAGGATTTACAACAAGTTGCATCGCTGTATTATCCACATAGAAGTAATCTGTTGCGATATCTGGATTAGCTGCAGCTTTCTCTTGAGCGATTTTACGCCACAAACGAGAAGAAGCCAATACATTTGCTTTATCTACGGATACAACCTTTTTGTTACGTTTGCGAGCTGTTTCCATAGCGATATCCATGATGCGCTCTACTTCGTAACGGCTGTATGTTTCTTTATCCCAAGCAAACTCGTTAGCACCTTCACCTTGTGCCTCTTCGCGTTCACCGAAATAAATACCGCCAGTCAACTCACGAACGATAACGAAATCTACATCTTGTACAAGTTCCTTTTTAAGAGGAGAATACTCTTGCAAAGATGGATAGATTTTTACAGGACGCAAGTTGCAGAACAAACCAAGCTCCTTACGAAGACCAAGGATTGCTTTTTCAGGACGGATAGCAGGATCTACATTATCCCATTTAGGGCCGCCTACAGCACCAAGCAATACAGCATCAGCAGCTTTACAAGCCTCAATCGTATCCTCAGTCAAAGGCACACCATATGCATCAATAGACGCACCGCCCGCTTTTTTATCAATCCAATTAACCTTTACATTAGCTTTCTCAAAAGCCACATCACACACAGCCTTCGCTGCAGCAATAATCTCAGTAC
>ENA-ORRZ01001384-ORRZ01001384.1-human-gut-metagenome-genome-assembly--contig:-NODE-1384-length-15763-cov-2.780558_pt1 | contig 15763 bp, 14 predicted proteins | sample MGYA00242185_ERZ509152 | MGnify/ENA primary metagenome ERZ509152 (study PRJEB26280, sample SAMEA2338668) | human gut metagenome | biome: human gut; feature: human-associated habitat; material: faeces... | reverse complement strand
AAAGATATCCCAATAAGAGCTGCCGAACAGAAGATGAGTTACTAAGACAAATCAAAGATATTGATTTTCCATCTGAATGTGAGCGCACAAAAAGATTTCGTAATGAATTTGTGCAGTATGGCATGGGGGCAACAGAAATTTGTGTTAAAAAGGTATTTGGTGAGTGAAGATGAAAGTTTTAGTGTGGATGTTCACGGGATTTGATAAGCCAACAACATCGGAGCATCTTCTTACAGCAATTATAGAGAAACTATGTCAAAATGGACATTCGGTTCACATTATCCAGAAAAATTGTGGTGGAAACAGACCAGCGATTCCGGAGTGTTTGATACAGTATTCAATTACAACAGATCAAATTCCATTTGATACTGTAGATAAGGGAAATCTTGCGGCAAGGTATCTTGCCGAGCTTCAATACATATATGCGTGTAAAAAGTACATACGGAGTGATTTAGATGCGGTTTTTATTCAGTCCACTACAGTAGGTGGAGCTGCAGTTGGGTTGATACGAAGCAGATTAAAGCATGCAATTATAACCTTTAATGTTCAGGATATTTTTCCATATAATGCTGTGTATAGTGGAAGCATTAAAAAAAATGGGTTGATTTTTTGGGTTATGGCAATGGAGCAGCGTTATGCCTACAAGCACTCAGATCATATTATAACTATATCCGAAGATATGAAGAATCTTCTTGTGGAAGATGGGACGGAAGCGGATAAAATTGAAGTGATTCATAACTGGTCTTATCAAGATGAGCCGTATTTTTTTTCGGAGTTTGACTTGAAACCAGTCTCAAATATGTTTCGCAAAGAATTTTTTAATGTAGTTTATGCTGGAAATATTGGTGTAATGCAAAATGTAGATATTTTAATTGAGACAGCCAAATTGATGAAAGAGGACAGGTCAGTGTGGTTTCATATTATCGGCAATGGACTATATAAGGAGAAGTTGATTGAACGAGCAAAGGACTATGGATTGACTAATATCTCATTTTGGCCGATGCAGCCAGCTGAACTTGCACCAGTAATTTATAGTGCGGCAGATGTGAATGTTATCCCTTTAGTGAAGAATGTGTATAAAACAGCACTACCTAGTAAAACAGCCACATGCCTGGCATGCCAGAAACCGATTGTTTTTGCAATTGGGAAGGAAGGTTGTTTTAGCAAAAAAATCATACAAGAAACAGGGTGTTTTGTGGTGGAAAGTGATAATGCAGAAGAATTAATGAAAAGGATTATTGATAGCAAAAATACAAATAGTCGTACAATGAAATTTTTCAAAAAATATTTTAGCAGAGAAAATGCTGATCTTTATTCTCAAATTATAGTTCGTGAGGGTAGATAATTTATGAAGGTATTACTTGTTTCTCCACTTCCTCCACCATCGGGTGGTATGGCAAGATGGACTCAGTTATTTAATGAGGGATGCAAACTTTCTGATATTGATGTAAAAATTATCAATACGAGCATAAGCAATAAAAGAGCTGAACAAAAGGATAGAAAATTTCTTTTTGGAGATGAGGTGAGGCGGGCGTATCGAATTCTAAAAGAGTTAAAATTTGCAAAAGCAAACTATGCACCGGATATCATACATATCTGTTCACCATGTAGCCGTGTGGGGCTTTTTCGAGATTATTTCTGTATGCGGTTAGCGAAGGAAACCCCAGTTGTATTCCACTGCCATTGTAATATAGAGGATCAGGCGAGAACTGCAATTAGCAAGGTGATTTTAAACAAAATTATATATATGAGTAAAAAGGTATTTGTTTTGAATTTGTCTTCCAAAAAATTCGTAGATGCCTTTGTGAAGAATAAAGCAGTTTTGATGCCTAATTTTATCCAGGAGAAAAAAGAGGAGACTGAGTATAAAGTTCGTGAGAATATTCACAAAATTATTTATGTTGGACATGTTAAAAAAAGAAAAGGAATTAAAGAAATTTATCAAGTAGCGCATAAATTTTCTAAGATAGAATTTGAGGTAGCAGGACCAGTACAAGAGACACCAGAGGATATTCAAAAACCGTTAAATGTGAACTTATTAGGTGAGATAAGGCATGATGATGTAGTTAAAAAGCTTAATGACTCTGATATCTTTTTTTTCCCGAGCTATACAGAAGGATTTGCAAATGTTATGCTGGAAGCGATGTCTGTGGGTATTCCAATTATTGCCACAGACGTTGGTGCCAATAAAGATATGATAGAAGACTATGGTGGGATTATTGTACCAGTCGGAGATGTAGAAGCTATGTCACAGGCGATTTTTGAATTAAAATCAAAAGAGAAGCGAAAAGAAATGTCAATTTGGAATATTGATAAGGTTAAGGGGGCCTATTCGCTTGATAAAGTAATGAAAAAAATCAAGTTACAGTATGAGGAGATTCTTAAATGAGTATATGCCGGATAATTCACAAATGCAGTAAGATGATCATGAAGATTTTTGATAGATTTATTATATCACCATATAAATGCAGATTAGTTGGAAAATGTGGAAAAGAGGTACGGATCGGAAGGAATACACGGGCTGAGGGTTGGGAAAATATTGAACTTGGAAATCATGTGAGTATAGGTGCTGATACTGTATTTTTAACAACAAGAGCAAAAATTAAAATTAAAGACCATGTGATTTTTGGTCCTAACGTTACAATCGTGACAGGAGATCATCGAATTGATCTTGTTGACAGGTTTATTGATACAATTACAGATCGAGATAAGCTTCCTGAAAATGATCAGGACGTAATTTTAGAAGGAGATAATTGGATTGGAGCCAATGTTACAATTTTAAAGGGTGTTACAATCGGTAAGGGGGCTGTCGTTGCAGCGGGAGCGGTTGTCACAAAAAATGTTGCCCCGTATACGATATGTGGAGGAGTTCCGGCGAAGAAAATTCGGGATCGATTTCAAAGTTGTGAGGGTAATTAATATTCATGAAACAATGATGAAAAAGAGGACGTTAGGATAATCGTTTATATTAGAATAGAACTTAATTGGCGGGGACTGAGGAAAATATGATGAAAGCATTGCTTGTAACATTTGATAAGTACCCCAATGGGGATGCGGGAGCGATAAGAGTTCATATGTTTGCAAAAATCTTGAATGGGGCCGGGTATGAGACTTTTGTAATTTCTATGGGAAAGTCAACAAATAACAGAATAATTGTAGAAGATGATGGCATTAATCACATATCGTATCGTGGTAATTCAGATAATGCAATATCTAAAGTAATGTACTATGCGAAATTTCCAATAAAGCTTTACAACTATTTAAAACAAAATGATATTGATATAATTATACATACACAAGTAGATGTATATAGCCTCTATGTAATACAGGACTATGGTAAAAGGAAAAAAATCCCGATTTTGTACGATAGCGTAGAGTGGTATTCTGAGAGTCAGTTTTCAAACGGAAAAAGGGCAAGAGGATACAAGCAAAATGACAGATATAATATGAAATATATTCAACCACCAGAAGCGGTAATTGCTATCAGTTCGTATTTAGAAAAGCATTTTACTGCGAGAAATGTTCAAACAATACGAATCCCTGTCATTATGGATGTGTCTTCAACTTGTATAAAAAAAGACCAAGCTAAGGACTGTGTAGAACTGCTTTATGCAGGAAACCCTGGAAAAAAAGATTATCTTGCAAACTTTATCAATGGACTGTCAATGCTGAACGAAGATGAAAGAAAGAAAGTGCGGTTTACCATTGCGGGATGCACAATAAAGCAGCTGATAGATTTATGTGGCATTGATGAATACATACTAGAACTAGTGCATGATAGTATTCGCGTTTTGGGTAGGGTATCAAGAAGTCAAGTTCTTGAGGAATATAAAAGTGCTGATTTTTCAGTGTTAATTCGTCCAGTGAAAGAACGATATGCTCAAGCTGGTTTCCCAACAAAATTTGTCGAGAGTATGTGTTGTAGTACACCAGTAATATGTAATATTACTTCGGATTTGGGAAAATATGCAGAAGATGGAGTTAACAGTATTATATTGGAGGATATTGAGCCTGAACAGATTGCTCAAACACTGCGTAGAATCATTTGTCTAAGTGCAAATGAAAAAAAAGAAATGAAAAGGAATGCACGAAATACAGCAATTAAAATGTTTGACTATCACAATTTTGTTCCAGTTTTTCTGAGGTTTATTCAGACAATAAAGCAATAGGGTATTCCTTACATACATGAATTTAAAGAAAAAGGTATATAAAGCATGAAAGTACTGTGGTTGTGCAATATAATGTTACCGGAGATAGCGTTAGCGTTGAATGAAAAGCCTAGTTATACAGGGGGATGGATGACCGGATTACTTGATGACCTTCAAGAAGATCCTAACTATCAATTTGCTGTATGTTTCCCGGTGACTCATGGAAAGTCAGATATATCTGGAAAAACGGGGAAACTCCGGTATTATAGTTTTTCATTTCAGACAAGTTTGGCGAAAAAAATTAATATTTTAGAGAAACGGTTTTTAGATGTTTTAAATGATTTTCGGCCGAATATAGTTCATATCTTTGGTACAGAGTATGCTCATACGCTTGCAATGTTAAAAGCCGGAAAGAAATATAATATAGCGGAAAAGATGGTGGTGAGTATACAGGGAATGGTTTCAGTGTATGCACAACACTATTATGGCGGTATTCCTACAAAAGATATTTATATGTTTTCGTTGCGGGATTTAATAAAGAGAGATAATGTATATTTTGCAGCTCGAAATTTCCGATGCAGAGGAAAACTTGAATTTGAATCGATTAAATTGTGCCAAAATGTGATTGGACGAACAGACTGGGACAAAGCATGCACAGAGCAAATCAATAAGAATATTCGCTACTTTCATTGTAATGAAACATTGCGGGATGCATTTTATAGAAATCAATGGTCACTTAAAAACTGTAAAAGACATTCGCTTTTTGTAAGCCAGTGGTATAATCCAATTAAGGGATTCCATCATGTATTATATGCGGTTAAGATATTGTCAGAAGTATATCCAGATATTCACGTCTATACGACGGGAGAGAATCCACTAGATAAGAATATACGAAAACGGATACTTCGTAGTCATTATACAAACTATATTGGAAAATTGATTAGACAGTACAAACTTGAAAAGCATGTAACATTTTTAGGAACACTTAATCCTGAAGATATGTGCATGGCATATATAAATACGCATATTTTTGTATCGGCTTCTTCCATTGAAAACTCCCCAAATTCGGTTGGAGAAGCGATGATTCTTGGTGTTCCGACAATATCAAGTGATGTTGGCGGCGTTAAGAATATGTTGGTTCATGAACAAGAAGGGTATATTTATCCTTTTGACGAACCGTATATGTTAGCCTATTATATAAAGAAAATTTTCGATAACGATGAGTTGGCACTTAATTTTTCTAAAAATGCAAAATGCCATGCTATGACTACACATGGCAGACAGAGAAACAGCGAACGTACTCGTCTGATTTACGATTGGATTTATAATGGGACTAATGGGAGGTGAATGAATATGAAGCGTATTGCAGTGATACCACCCAATGATCATCCGATACCAGATGTATTGGGAGGAGCAATAGAGGGACTCACAACATATTTGATTGAAGAAAATGAGAGGACGCCTCACTGCGAATTTGAGGTGTTTAATCAGTCTAAATGTAAGGAACAATTAAAGCAAATACACTATAATCATTGTAAAATATATACAACTGATAGCAGAGTAGCAGAAAAGTATATCGATAAATTGTACCTTGCTGTGAGACGAATACTTGGATATAGAATTCCATACCAATCAACATATTTAAAGAGTGTTATACGTGAGATAAAAAAGGGCTCCTTTGATTTTGTATTGATTGAAGGAAATCCGAATTATGTGTGGAAAATTGCCAAAGAGACAGGCTTAGATGTGTTTCTTCACATTCATACGGACCATGTGCTAGATGAAACAACGCACAGTTATCAAGATATTATCCGTAGTACAAAGGGGATAATCTGTGTAAGTAAATACATTGAAAAACAGCTATCTGGACTACATGGAATGGATAAAAACAAACTCTCTGTTTGCTTAAACTGTACCGATCAAACAGTTTTCAATCTGGAAAATAGAGCTAAATACCGTAATTTAATGAGAAAGAGACTGGGATATAAAGATCAAGACGTAGTATTTGTATTTATAGGTCGTGTGGTTGAAATGAAGGGTGTAAATGAATTAGTTGAGGCGTTTGATAGATGCAATGTAGAAAATAAAAAACTTCTGATTGTTGGTGGAAACAGTTTTGCAGATTCTTCGGAGACCGAGTTTTTGCGGTACTTGAAGAGTAAGGCAGATAAATCGCAAGGAAAAATTCGGCTGATGGGGTTTGTAAATAAATCAGAGCTTCCTCGGTATTATGCAGTAGCGGATGTGTTTGCTTCACCGTCAAAGTATGATGAGGCTGCGCCGCTGTCCAATATTGAGGCTATGAGTATGGGACTTACATGCATTATTTCAAACAAAGGTGGGACCCTGGAATATGCAAATGATCATTGTATAGTTGTAGATGTTGATTCGAATGCTGTCGAGAACATCCAATTTGCAATGGAAAGAGCTTCAAAGCAATTGTCGGAGTACCAGGAGGAGAATCAACCTGCTAATATTGATATGCGGTGGTCGACGAGACGCTTCTATGATGACATGATGGCATTGATAATAAATAAAATGTGATAAAAATGAGGAAGAGACGGTGCATACTATTTTAGGATACTTAATACTAATACTCAATCTTATTTCGCCAGGAATCATCCTTGTTGGCTTCATGTGGATAGGCTTTCTATTTCGTGGACGTCCTAGAGTTATGCTTCTTGTACTCATAGCATACTGTGGGGGAATTGCATTCATGTTTGTCCCAACTGAATATGATGACCTGTACCGCTACCTATATCTAATTGATCGTTTTAGAAGATATGGATGGTCTGGGATGAAGAGAATATACATTGATAACTATTGGTACTCAACATCATTGCTTTTTCAAGGCTTGATGTATGTGTTGAGTTTCTTACCAGAGAGGTGTACTGCTGTTTTAACATCGGGGATAACATATATTTTAGTGGGCCTTTTTGACATTCGCTATTTTAAATACAGAAACACCTCTAATAGTGTTCAGAGTCTGGTTATTTTTCTCCAATTTCTTTCAATTGACTTGTATAGTACGGTGTCTTCATGGCTCTATATGCTGACATTTGCCATAATTGCCAATATCCTGTTTACGGACCTTGTACTAAAAAAGAGACGAATTTTATGTATGGTAGCATATCTTGTTCTTGGACAGTTGCATACAGTGGCGTATATTATGTTCTTGTTTCGTCTTTTTGCAATGCTGTTACCCCAAAAGCTGAAAAAGGGTTCTCTTGTTATAGTTGCATTTTGGAGACTACTTATTGACCTTGTGATGAATGCCGTTTCTGTGTTTGCTAGTAATCCGTTTGGTAAACGTATATATGAAAATATAATCAGTTACAGTGGATATGTCGAAAATAGTAATTTAATTTATATGTTCGGATTAGCACTCTTTGCTGCAGTATGTGTTGTTTGCATAGAAAAAAAAGAAGACCTAAATATAGAATCCTCTCAAGAATTGAACTATATTATCCAATGTTACTGTGCTTTAATTCTTGGCGCTTGGGGATCACAGAATTTAATGTTTCGTTTTGCGCATTTTGTCATGATGCTTATGCCAGTGCATATTGGTGAAGAGATGAGTCGGTTTGGTGATAGATTATCGCTCAGAAATATATCCTTACCATTATTCATAGAACTTGTTTCAGTGATATTTTTGCTAACATATTATTTCTGGATTTCCTACCGCCTGTTAATTTGATAGATAATTCAAAATGGTAATAAAGGAGCATTGTCTTATGGAAGGTAGAAAGGCAAAAGCAACACGGAATATCATATTTGGCCTTATTGGTCAAGTTATAACAATGGTTTTAAGTTTCGTAAGCCGAACGGTTTTTTTATACTGTTTTACAAAAGAATATGTAGGAATTTCTAGCTTGTTTTCAGGAATTTTTTCTTTTTTAACATTGGCAGATTTAGGTATGGAAGCATCAATGACGGTTAGGTTATATAAGCCTTTGGCAGAGCAAGATTGGTCTCTGCTTAAGACGTTACTACGCTACTACAGGAGAATTTATAACATTATCGCATCTGTGATTTTTATTGCAGGCTTGATATTGCTTCCGTTTTTAAATCTAATCGTAGATATTCCTTCTGGAATTCAAAATGTTGAACTTATTTATGTTCTGATGCTTTTAAAAACATGTGTTACGTACTTATTTATATATCGTAAAATTGTTTTTATTGCGGATCAGAAAAAGTATGTAACAGATATTGTACAGTATTGTGTGACAGTTATTCAGTATGTTGTACTTATCCCATTGCTATTGCTTACGCGGGAATACGTTATTTACTTAGTTGTACAGTGCGGTTTTCAATTATTTTATAATGCCGTGATCATGATATTAGGAAAAAGAAAGTATACGCAAGTTTATGAAGCCAAGGAGGCTCTGTTTGATACAAATCTGAGGAAAGAAATTAGAGGTGACATGACAGCGATTTCTTTGCATCGCATAGGTGATGTGGTAAGTACACATTCATGGACAATTTTGGTTTCATCCTGTATTAACGTTGTTGTAGCTGGAATGTATTCTAATTACCAACTTTTGATTGGATATGTCAAAGTATTCATGGACAAGGTGTTTTATGCGATTTCGCCTAGCGTTGGCAATATGATTGTTACTGAGGGGGAGAAAAAGATTTACAATTTTTTTAATAAAATGCTTTTTGCATCCTTTTTTCTAACAGTACTCTGTGGTAATTGTCTGCTTTGTTTATTGAATCCGTTTATTCGTATGTGGTTAACTGATTCTTTTTTGTTGCCGCAAACGGCCGTTATTGTGACTATTATAAGCTTCTATTTGACTAATATGCGCAAGCCAGTTTTGATTTTTAAAGAGGCATATGGTTTTTTCAAAAACGATAGGTATCGGCCTTTAGTGGAAAGTGGTATTAATATTGCTATTTCACTTGGGCTCTGCAAAATACTAGGACTTGGACTGGAAGGAATTCTCTTAGGTCCAGTTTTGTCATATTTGATTTCCGCGTTTTGGATTGAACCATATATTCTGTTTAAAAATGGCTTTCATATGGATCTCAAATTGTATTTCAAGAGATATTTGTTGTATGTTGCATTCACAGTGGTCGTATTTTCGGTTTCAGCCACTATTTGTAGTTCTATTAAGCCAGATATTACGGGTTTTTTTCTTTCTGGAGTTATATGTGTTTTAGCATCAGTGGGTTCTGTCGTTGTTGTGTTTAGAAGGACAGACGAGTTCAGATGGTTTGCTGATATTGTATTTAGAATGGTCAAACGCTATTTGAATCAAAACATGGCATGAGGAGGATTTAAATGACGGGTGAAAAAAAAACAAGAAATTATTCCATTGAAATTCTTCGGATTTTGGCGATGATTGGAATAGTTATGTTACATACACAATCTAAAACTGGATGGCTTGAAGGAAAGAAAATTGGAACGGTTAGTTGGCTTGGAAGTTGGGGAATTCAAGCAATTTGCATGTTGACTGTCAATATTTATATGCTGATTAGCGGATATTTTTTACCGGGTGCAAGAAGAACAACAAAAAAAATTTTTGATTTATGGTGTATAGCTTCTTTTTGGAGTCTTCTTTCAGTTTTATTGGAAGCAGTTTTTACTAAAAAGCAAATTTCGATTGTGGCGATTGTTAATGCTATTCTACCTATCTCAACACGTCAATACTGGTTTTTGACAGTTTATGTGGCACTATACCTCATTTCACCTTTTTTAGACCAATTTTTGAGGGCATTAAATAGGAGACAGTATAAAGGTGTTATCGCGGTTCTTATTATTTTATTCTCTGTTTTACCGACATTTATTCCGTATGGTGGAGAAGATGGAATAGTTGGGATTAATGGAATAGGTGGAACAAATATTACATGGTTTTGCGTTCTATATCTGATTTCTGGCTATTTAAGAAATTTTATTTCGATTGACAAGTTGAAACAAAGCAGAAAAAGGTATTTCCTAGTATTTGCTATTTCAGTAACTGTTATGTTGACATTTCAGTTATGTATGGAATTTCTTCAGGGAAAGGTAGGTTCTGGAGGATCATATGGAACATGGTTTTTTAATTATGCCTCTCTCTTTAATCTTTCGGCCTCAGTTTCTGTTTTTGCATTGTTTCTGTCGTTTGATTTTACAGGTCGAAACAACTTGAAACAGTTTATTGCATTCCTGTCTAGTAGTACATTCGGGGTGTATCTTATTCATGAAAATCCTCACATACGACTGATTTTATGGGGATGTGTAGAATGTTTAAATGATGCGTTTCTGTTTAGGTTATATTACCCGATAAAGGTGGTGATTGTGTCGCTTACAATATTTACAATATGCTCCTTGATAGAACACCTTAGAATGCACACAGTTGGAAAGATAGTACCGAAAAGGATAAGAGTATGTCAGAAAATTGATGCAATTTTTTACCCTACAAATGACTAATTGAAAGGATGTGGTTAACAATGCAAACACAGCCAACAATCGTGACAGGATTCTTTGATTTGCATAGAGATGAGTGGAATTGTTCACGGAGGAGTACAGAGAAATATACAAATGCGTTTGCTTTTTGGGCGGGAATTCAAAACAATCTTGTTGTTTATACTAATTCACAGATGGCTGAAGAAGTAAGACGCATTCGTGGAGAAAAGGGATTATTAAACAGTACAAATATTATTGTTGTTGATGATTATTTGTCTTTGGATCCGGAGCTGTATAATAGTATAAAAAGCGCAATGATACAGCCTGCTTCAAAACAGTTTCATTTGAAACCTGGTCATCCGGAATCGTGGAATCCAGACTATAATTATGTTATGATACTGAAGTGGTGGTGTGTTTGTGATGCCATTGAACGTGGAATTACAGGAGAAAGTGTAGCGTGGATTGATTTTGGGTTTAATAACTGTGGGACATTTTATATAGATCCACAGGATTTCGACTTCATATGGAGATGCGAGACGGATGACAAAATTAACTTGTTTTGTATTAATAAACCGGACGATACCCCAGTGTTTGAGATAGTCCAAAAAATGGAAACCTATGTACAGGGATGCTCTATTGTGGGTCCTGCTAAACATTGGAAAGAATTTAGAGAACTTGTTCGGCAGGCGGTTTTTGCAATGAATAAAGTGGGATTTGCAGATGACGATCAAGTGTATATGTTAATGGCATATAGAGAAAATCCAGACTTATTTAAGATTAATGTATGTCCATGGTTTTCAATTTTCCAGGTTACAAGTGATAAGACCTTTTTAACAAGACAGGTTTCGCCAAACACATTGGGTATAAAAGGGGCATTGAAGGCTTTTATGAAAAGGTGTGAAGATTATAGATTAGTCTGCGAGTATCTCAAAAAACAGAAAAAAATAATGCTAAACAAGAATACAATAAATGATTGATGGAGGAAAATAAAAATGTCTGTTTTTGATAATGCGATCCTTATGATCACTGGAGGCACTGGTTCCTTCGGATCCACGGTTTTAAAGCATTTTCTGGACTCGGATCTGCGGGAGATCCGGATTTTTTCACGGGATGAGAAAAAGCAGGATGACATGCGTCATAATTTACAGGCAGAGCACCCGGAGCTGGCAGGAAAGGTAAAATTTTATATTGGGGATGTCCGGAATATCCGTTCTGTGGAGGACGCTGTCCAGGGTGTGGATTATATTTTCCATGCGGCTGCCTTAAAGCAGGTGCCGTCCTGTGAGTTTTTCCCCATGGAAGCTGTACGTACCAATGTGGAGGGCACTGACAATGTGCTTCACGCAGCGGTGGCAGCGGGAGTAAAAAGGATTGTCTGCCTGTCCACAGATAAGGCGGCGTATCCCATTAATGCCATGGGAATCTCCAAGGCGATGATGGAAAAGGTGATCGGGGCCAATGCCCGCGTTGCAGCTGGAAAAACGACCATCTGCTGTACCCGCTACGGAAATGTCATGTGCAGCCGCGGTTCTGTCATTCCGCTGTTTATTGACCAGATCCGGTCAGGGAATCCCATTACTATTACAGATCCGGATATGACCCGTTTCCTTATGAATCTGGATGAGGCGGTGGATCTGGTGATGTTTGCGTTTGAGCATGGAGAGCCAGGAGATCTGTTCGTACAGAAATCGGATGCCAGCACCATTGGAGATCTGGCTAAAGCCGTCCAGAAGCTGTTTGGTGATACTGGGACACGCGTGATCGGAACCAGACATGGAGAAAAGCTGTTTGAGACGTTGATGACCAATGAGGAATGTATGAGAAGCGTGGACATGGGAAATTATTACCGTGTGCTTCCAGATGGCCGTGATCTGAATTATGATAAGTTTTTTGTACAGGGCCAGGTATGTACAATGGCGAAGGAGGCGTATACTTCTCATAATACGACGCGTCTGGACGTGGAGGGAACAATAAAGAAAATTCTGACTACGGATTATGTAAGGGAAGCTCTGGAGGCTGCGGGCAGATAGGAAGTATGGGAAGAAGTCTTGCGTTTACTGCCCTGATGATCGGTCTGATCCTTTTAGTACCAGGGGTAAAACACCGGTCAGAGAACCGTGCATATAGGAATCTGCTGTTGCTTCTCTTAGTAATATATGCCTGCGGCTATCTGTATTTTACATTCTTATCCAGGGAAGCAAACTACCGGGGCGGAAAGAACCTGGTTCTGCTCCGGGCATTCCGTCAGACTTTTTTTGTGGATTTTGATCTGGTGAAAACCTTCCGTGAGCTTTTGACAGGCAGGTTGTCAAGAATTATAATGAAGATGGAAGCCCTGGAAGGGGTCTGGCTGAATGGCCTGCTGTTTTTTCCATTGGGCTATCTGGTGTCAGAAATGGGAGCGCAGAGGGGACTAAATGCCAGGATCCTTCCAGTCCTTTTTCTGGGGATTTTCGTTTCAGCGTGGACGGAATGCCTTCAGTTTGCCACAGGGCTTGGATATTTTGACGTGGACGATCTGATTTATAATACAGCCGGGTGCATGGCCGGGATATGGACATGGAGGCGGCAGAGAAAAAAGGGGTTTTATAGGATGAATATTTTAGTAACAGGCGCTGCTGGCTTTGTTGGAAAGAATCTGGTGGCTGCGCTTAAGAACCTTAAGGCCGGAACGGACCGGACGAGGCCGGATCTGACGATCGGAAAGATTTATGAATATGATGTGGATACAGATCCGGCGTTGCTGGACGGATATTGTGCGGGGGCGGATTTTGTGTTCAATCTGGCCGGGGTGAACCGCCCGAAGGACAATTCGGAGTTCATGGCCGGGAATTTTGGATTTGCAGATACGCTTCTGGGACTTTTAAGGAAGCATGGAAATACATGTCCAGTGATGCTGGCGTCTTCGATCCAGGCAACTCTCCTGGGAAGGTATGCCGGTTCCGATTATGGAAGGTCTAAGCTGGCAGGAGAGGAGCTGTTCTTCCAGTATGGGCAGGAGACGGGAGCCAGGGTCCTGGTGTACCGGTTTCCCAACCTCTTTGGGAAATGGTGCCGTCCCAATTATAACTCGGCTGTAGCCACATTCTGCAATAACATCGCCAATGACCTTCCGATCCAGGTGAATGATCCGGCAGTGGAGCTGGAGCTGCTCTATATAGATGATCTGGTGGCAGAGCTTTTAGATGGTTTGGAAGGAAGAGAGCATCACTGTATATTTTCCGGTACAGAGGCCATTGCCCAGGCAGACGGGCGCTTCTGCTATGTTCCTGTGACCCATAAGGCGTCTCTGGGAGAGATCGTAGAACTTCTGGAGAATTTCAAAAAGCAGCCGGAAACCTTAGTCATGCCCAAAATTCCGGAAGGTTCCTTTGCAAAGAAGCTGTATTCCACATATCTTTCTTATCTTCCTGAGAGAAAGGTACGGTTTGCCTTAAAGATGAATTGCGATGACCGGGGCAGCTTTACAGAACTTTTGAAAACAGCAGACTGCGGCCAGGTGTCGGTAAACATCAGTAAACCGGGAATTACAAAAGGCCAGCACTGGCATCACAGTAAATGGGAGTTTTTTATGGTGGTCGCCGGTCATGGACTGATCCAAGAACGGAAGGTGGGGCTGGATGAGAATGGAAATCCGTATCCAGTGATGAACTTTGAGGTTTCTGGTGATAAAATTGAAGCGGTTCATATGCTGCCTGGGTATACCCATAATATCATTAATTTGTCTGAAACAGAGAATCTTGTGACGGTCATGTGGGCCAACGAGGCCTTTGATCCGGGACATCCAGATACATTTTTTGAACCAGTATAGCAGGTATGGGTCTGTCAGATGGGGACAGGAATCAGCCCGTCTGTACAGCAGATCAGACTTGAATTTATGTGGAAAGAGGAAGAGAATATGGGAATCAGGACAGATTATTCCAATATACATTTTAAAGAAAATGGGAAATTAAAGCTTCTCATCATTGTTGGGACGAGGCCGGAAATCATCCGTCTGGCAGCGGTGATCAATAAATGCCGCAGATATTTTGATGTGGTGCTGGCCCATACGGGACAAAATTATGATTATAACTTAAATGGTGTCTTTTTCCACGATTTAGAGCTGGATGATCCGGATATCTACATGGAGGCTGTAGGAAATGATCTGGGAGAGACCATGGGAAATATTATTGCAAAGAGCTATCGGTTAATGGCGGAAATCAAGCCGGATGCTGTGTTGGTTCTTGGGGATACCAATTCCTGCCTTTCTGTGATTGGGGCAAAGCGCCTTCACATTCCTATTTTCCATATGGAAGCCGGAAACCGCTGTAAGGATGAGTGTTTGCCGGAAGAGACCAACCGCCGTATTGTGGATATTATTTCTGATGTGAATATGGCGTATTCCGAACATGCCCGCCGTTATCTGGCGGACTGCGGCCTTCCAAAAGAGCGCACCTATGTAACCGGATCTCCTATGGCGGAGGTGCTTCACGATAATCTGGAAAAGAAAGATTGAAGCCTCTGATGTTCATCAGAAATTGGGTCTGGAAAAGGGCAAGTATATTCTGCTGTCTGCTCACAGAGAAGAGAATATTGATACAGAAAAGAACTTTTTATCTTTATTTCATGCAATCAATGCTATTGCGGAGAAGTACGATATGCCCATTCTTTATTCCTGCCATCCCAGAAGCAGAAAGCGGCTAGAGCAGAGTGGATTTGCGCTGGAGCCCAGAGTGATTCAGCACGAGCCTTTAGGCTTCCACGATTATAACTGCCTGCAGATGAATGCCTTTGCTGTGATTTCTGATTCTGGTACTCTTCCAGAGGAATCCAGCTTCTTTACCAGTGTAGGCCATCCGTTCCCGGCAGTGTGCATCCGTACTTCTACAGAGAGACCGGAGGCGCTGGACAAGGCCTGCTTTATCCTGGCGGGAATCGAGGGCAATGGCCTGATTCAGGCTGTGGAGACGGCTGTGGAGATGAACCGAAACGGCGATTATGGAATTCCAGTGCCGGATTATGTGGAAGAGAATGTCAGCACTAAGGTGGTAAAGATTATTCAGAGTTATACCGGTGTTGTTAATAAGATGGTTTGGAGAAAAGATTCCTAAGGGTAATCGTTTTTTTATAAAATTTTATATTCTTTTTCTTGTCCTTCCATCTGCTTTGTGCTAAACTTTTTTTAAGCATACCTTATTTCTATTTTTCTTGGGGCATTTGCCTATCGGTTCTTTCTTGGAATCAG
>ENA-ORRZ01001373-ORRZ01001373.1-human-gut-metagenome-genome-assembly--contig:-NODE-1373-length-15891-cov-2.567252_pt1 | contig 15891 bp, 8 predicted proteins | sample MGYA00242185_ERZ509152 | MGnify/ENA primary metagenome ERZ509152 (study PRJEB26280, sample SAMEA2338668) | human gut metagenome | biome: human gut; feature: human-associated habitat; material: faeces... | reverse complement strand
GGCAGCCGAGAAAGGAGATGCCACAGCACAGAACTGTTTAGGCAACTGTTATTTTTCGGGAAAAGGGGTAGATCAGAGCGATATGTACGCCTTGGCATGGTATCAGAAAGCTGCCGCACAGGACCATCCGGATGGAATGGTGAATTTAGGATATTGTTATTATATAGGCAAAGGCATTGCCCAAGACTACGATACAGCCATGTCATGGCTACAAAAGGCCAAAGTCCTCTATACACGCGCTCAGAAAAGAGGCGCGGATGTACAGAAAGAACTGGACAGAATCAATGCCATGTCGAAAAAACCCGCCTTTGCTCAAAATGAAAGTCCGATACCGGATTCTTTCGCTGTCGGCAGGGCTTCTGTCACTCCGGCCTCGCCAATCGTAAAAATTATCCCTCCGGAAGGTTTTCCTTATTTCAGTGAAACCCAGTTGGAAATCCGTTATAGCGTAGATACCCCGTCGGACAATCCGGTAAAGGAAGTAAAGGTTACCGTCAACGGTGAGATACAGCCAACGGCACGTGTCGTACAGAAAGGGCGAAGCGTGACGGTGACTCTGCCCAAACATGACAGCAGCATATCAATTTCCGCCTGCAATGATACGGGATGGAGCGAAACGGAATTTCTCCAGCTCAAATGGGACAATTCGAAAGAAAACCTGATACGCCCCAACCTCTATGTACTGGCTGTCGGAATCAACAATTACGATCATATTCACCCTCCGTTGAAAATGGCGGTGAAAGATATGAATGATTTCGTTCGGGTTGTGGAGAAGAAAAAGCATGCACCTTATGAGAATATATATGTGACAAGGCTTTCTGACAAAGAAGCCACCCGGCAAAAGATTGAAGACGAATTATGCCAGCTGGCAGCAAAAGCAGAAAGCACCGACTTCACTTTCATTTTCTTCGCCGGTCATGGGATAAAAGATACTAAAGACCGGTTCTATCTGGCACCGGTCGATGCAAATGTAGAAAGAATCCGAAGTACCTGTATCGATGCCGACAGATTCTCGGCCTATCTGGACGACATACGCGGCAAGGTAGTCGTATTTGCCGATGCCTGCTATTCCGGAGCACTTTTGCAGGGTCGCCGGAGCGTATCTTCGCTGGATATGCAGAAGGTCGTTTCGGAGATGAACCGCGCCAAACCGGGAAGATATATTTATGCATCGAGTGAAGATGACACCGTCTCCAATGAATTGCCTGAGTGGGATAACGGAGCTTTCACCAAAGCACTGATCGAAGCATTCGAAGGGAAAGCTAAGGCAGAAGGTCAGAAGGCGTTGACCACCGTCGAGCTCATGAATTTCCTGCGCAAACGGATGAAGGAAATCATTAAGGGCGACAACAACCGGAAACAAATCCCCGGATTTGACGGTTGGAACGAGGAATTTCCATTATTTACTTATTAACAAGCACAAGATGAGAACGTTCCTGACAACAGTTATTCTTCTGATCACCATCCTCACTGCAGCAACAGCACAGCAGGGAGGAGATTCGTATATTGTCTATTCCGTTGCCGGTAATGTAAAAACGGCAGGGCATCCCATACAGCCCAAACAGAAATTATTTCCGTTGCAGACAGTGACAATGGGCAAAGAAAGCCAGCTTACTCTTCTGAATGAAGACGCCAAACTGCTGTATAGCCTGAGCCGTACCGGAACATGGACGGTAAAGGAATATATTCGTGATATGCAACCCTCTGTACTTCGCCTGTCTGCCAACTATCTCCGGTATATCAAGGATCAGCTTTTCAGCAATACCGGCGACACCGGGCAGAACCGGAAACTGGGTAAAGTGACCACCACCGGATACAGAGGAGAGGAAGAAAACCAACAGTTTATCCAGGCTATGTGCGCTTGCCTGCAAGTGTCGGACCATGAAACCTTGCAGGAGGCCTTTATACATAAAGATCCCTCGCTGGGAAGTAATTATCTGCTGACTTTCGAGCTGGTTTCACACCGGGACGGTTCGGTTCTGAAACCGGATGGCTCCAACTTAAAGAATCCTTATTATGTACGTGTAACCAATCACTCCCTGATTACTCTGTTTGTCAATATACTGAATATAGACAATTCTCTGAATACTTATCTGGTGCTCCAACCGGACGACCAAGGTCACTTCGCCAATTACCTGATTCCTGCCGGAAGCACAGTCGCATTCCCGCAACAAACCATTGAGTTCGGCGGATCGTCGACCGAGAATTTTGTATTGATGGCAGCTCCTTTCCCTGTCGATTTCTCATTATTGGAGTCGCCTATACGCAAGTCGGGAGAAAACAAATCAAAGCTAAAGATCGGACTCAGCCGGCTGACGTTCAAGCTACAGTAAGGCTCTATACCTCTTCGGATTCTATTACCTATTACTTATTACCTATTACTTATTACTTATTACTTATTATGGTTCCTCAACTATCACCCACTCTCCGATGGTCCTTGTCGCACTGTCAAAGTTAACGCCGATCTTAATCACTTTTCGATGATCCGCCTGATAAGGGATTGCATCCCCCTTACTATTTATTTGCGCCAACGCCTCTTCTGCAGAACCATCTACCTTGAACTCAAAAACATAAATGGCATCCTGCAGTTTTACCACCACATCTGCCCTGCCGACAGCACTTTTTACTTCTGCATCCACATACTGCCCCATCAAACGGAACAACAGATAGAAAATAGTCTGATAATGCTTCTCCTGCTTGTTTTCCAAGTCATTGGGAATGGAAGCAAAGAAAGACCTTATCCGTTCCAAACATTCAGTCACCTTTCCGGCACGAAGATCTTTAATAAAAGATACCACATAGAATGTATTTTCACGCGCCGGCAAATGTACATACGCAGGCATCAGAGATTCGATAAAACCTTTCCGCACCTCTCTATTCGGATATGCAAGGGTATATAGTTGAAAATCCGGATCGTACCCCTTGATGGTGAGATAACCGCTCTGGTAAAGAACGGGAAGAGGATCGGTAATTGTATTGGTCGGTGCGTCAAACTGTTCGGCAGTAGCTGTAGCCCCATCCAATTCACGGATATCAAAATTACTCTGCTGCAATATATTTATTAAGAAGGTAGGCGTCCCGGTAGAGAACCAAAAATTCTCGTAACTTTTAGCGGCAAATGCATTGAACAAACTGAACGGATTATAAATATCCTCACTATTTTTACTAAAATGATATCCATCATACTGTTGCTTCAAATGAGTACAAGCTTCTTCATACGTCTCATTATTAGCCTGTGCCATTCGTTCAACATCTATTCTCAGTTGTGTATGCAGTTCCCGTTCTGTTATTCCACAGATTGCACTATATTCATCTCTCATGCTGATATTCTGCAAATTGTTCAATTCACTGAATATACTCATTTGACTGAACTTGCTGATACCCGTCAAAAACAGAAAACGAAGATATACTCCCTGTGCCTTCAATGGACTAAAGAATTTGCGGAGTGCTTCACGAAGCTCATTTTGCAGTTCCGGTAAATGGTTACTGTCTAATAAAGGAGCATCGCATTCATCGATGAGCACCACTACTTGCATACCGGTTAGCTGATACGCTCTTTTGATTATTCCGGAAAAACGAGCCGCATAACCCTCCTCCTCCGAATCACTACCATAGATTCGCTCCCATTCACGAAGTTGGAGATTCAGTCGTTCCTCCATATCAGCCATAGCGGTGTATTTGGTCATACTAAAATCCATATGCAACACCGGATAGGTATTCCACTCTTTCTCCAAACGCTCTATCGCCAATCCTTGAAACAATTCCTTTTTTCCTTGGAAATAGGCATCAAGAGTAGATACTAGCAAACTCTTTCCAAAACGACGGGGACGACTCAGAAAATAAATCGAATTAGTATTCGCTAACTTATAAATTAATGCTGTTTTATCAACATAGACATTGTTATTATTGCGCAACTGCTTAAAATTCTGTATCCCTATCGGATAAATTCTACTAAAAGTATTATCCATAACGCCTATCTTTCTTTTAAATGAAATAGACCCAAATATAGGTATTTAAAAACAGACATCAAATAATAAAGCCGGATTTTCCCCGGCTTATATTATGAATCAAATGTGGAAGTGGTCTACTGACCACCTCCTCCACCTGTATTTCCGCCTTCGCCGCCACCACCTTTCACATCGTCATTGTTGATGCTTCGGGCAGCTTTTTTCACACTGGCTTTCAGTTCGCCAATCCGGTAGCTGATGCTGACTCCAAAGCTACGGCTCGGCCACTTGCTGCTGCTCTTCGACAGGAAGTTTACGCCTTCCGTATGATTGTTATAGCTTCTGTATTTCTCAAATATATTACTACAATACACATTCAGGCTCAAACGCTCATCTTTCAGGAAAGAACGGCTCGCACCCAAACTATAATAATAATAGCCGGAACCTTTTCCCTGTAGATTAATATAAGGAGTACTACCGCCACCATTCAGACTTAACCGTATTTTCAACGGAAGAGTATGCTGGAGGCCGCCATAGAAAGAACCGTTCCATCCATAATTGTGCAATCCCTGCGCTTCGCTTTTCAAATCGCTGTAGTTTCCACGGCCATTGACGTACAGGCGCGTTTTAGGAGATGCGTTCCAGTTCAGATACAGGCTCATTCCTGTGTTCCGGCTCTTTCCTATATTGGCATAAGTGCTGTACAAGGCCCCTTCCGGTGCTATGTGCGTGGGATCATTGTCAAACATCTCCCCTTCGGGTGCCGTAATCAACCGGCTTATATTCTCAATACTGTTATTGTTGAAAGAATGGCGCAGCGACACATTGATATTGAACTTCGCACTAAAATTGCTATAAGACAAGTCGAACGCATGGCTTTTTTCACTTTTCAGGTTCGAGTTACCCTGAGTGATAAACATCGGATTCAGATTATTAAAATAAGGATTCAGATTCCAGATGCCCGGACGCCAGATACGCATATTATAACCGGCACGCATATTCTGAGTCTTGCCGAGCTTCATGCCAAGAGAGACGGATGGCACCAGGTCGCTGAAGTTCGTGTGAAAATTCTCACCCGGTCCAACGATATATTTCACCCGCTGCACAGTCTGTTCATAGCGTACTCCCGGCTTAAAGGTGAAATCCTTATATTTCAATGTATATCCGAGATAAGCGGCTAAAATATGATTCAAATGACGATAGTCACTACTGCGGTCTTCGTTATATAAATAATCGTCACTTCCTCCGGCTGCTTCATAAAGTTTGTTGTCACTGGTATTGCGACGGAAGATATATTTCGCACCTGCCTCCACGGTATGCAACTCGCCTATCGGAGTCGTATAGTCCACCTGGAAGGTCTGTTCCATCGTATTGGTTTTGCCATCCGACTGGCTGTTTTTTAACAGCAACCGTTTCACGAGGTCGTCCACCTCCTCTTTGGCGTAAATATCTTCATAACCAGTATTAGAATTACTTGTCTGAGGCTGCGTATTGATCTTATAGGAGAAGGTGATCATCCGTTGCTTGTTCTTTCTGGACGTGCGCTGATAGTCGATGTTTCCATTGATGGAATACCAGGAGCCATCTCCATGATTGCCGGTCCGGTAGCTATAGGCAATTTCCTCATGATTAGCGCCATACATGGTGGTAAATCCATCGCCATAATTTTTACTATTGCTGCCATACATTCCAAAAGCCACCGTCAGCAGCCTTAAGGTGTCGATCTCATAACTGCCTTCCAGGTTTCCATACTGGAAGTTGCCTTTCGACTTGGAACTGCTGTTTGATTCAAGATACTTTTCCGTATCCGACTCATAGTTCTCACGGTAGCTGTCCGAATATCCACGGGGACGGTCATTGTAGTTATAGTTATAATTGGCAGAGAGGGTCATTTTTCCCTGTTTAATCATTGCGTAGCCGCCGGCACCGGCACCGTAGTTGCTGGCATTTGCCCGGAATGTTGCCGTATATCCTTCGAATCCACCGCCTACTGTTACGATATTCAAGATACCTCCCACTCCTTCAGCGTCATATTTAGCTCCGGGCGACGTTATCACCTCGATATATTTAATGGAATTGGCGGGCATACTCTTCAACACCTCTTTCGGGTTGTTGCTCATCATGTTATTGGGCTTCCCGTTGACGTGTATTTTAAAGCTGCTGCTACCATTCACCTGTATGTTGTCTTCTCCGTCCACCGTCACCAAAGGCACTTTCCGGAGCATTTCCAATATACTGTTCGATTTCGAGTCGGGGTCATCCTCGATATTATACTCTATCTTGTCTACATCCACCTTGACCAAAGGCTTTTGCGCCACGACTTCCACTCCTTTCAATTCATTGTTAGCCTCAGCGGAGAGCATTGTCCCCAAATCAATGACTTTAACCGATGGTTTCAAAGTAAACTCTTTCGTGACGGGCGCCTTACCTATCGAAGAAATAGTAATGACGTAATCTCCCGCACCTACATTCAGTTTCTCCTGAAACTTACCATTGGCACCCGTCACCGCCATCTTGACAGCCTTGTCCGGTGCACCTTTTTTAGTAATCTTAATGGTAGCGTATGGTTCTCCATCCTGAGTCAGTGAATCCAAAAGTACTCCTTTGATAGTATAGGATGGTGTAGCGGAGTTTTGTGCCCAACCCGTCATCACAAGGAATACGAATAGTAATAGTAGCAACAATCTGTGTTTCATGTCCGGAATTGTTTTAGTTTTTAGTTTATTAGACGAAGTTTCTTTCAAATTCTTACAAAGACGGGGTAAAAGTAGATGGTTTCTTTATGGTTACGAAATCTTCGGAGTTAAGAATCGTAAAAGAAGAGATAAAAAAGATTATACGAAAAGAGAAACTGATTTCTGCGTCATGGAATGGCAGAGCTCTTTCTTGGCTGCACAATATAAATACATCTTCAAAATCTTAAGACCAACGGCATAATAGAATAAAAGTTTTCTCTATAGAAAATAACGTCAGCGCATTCACAAATTAATTCGTCCGGCTATAGGCATCTTTTCGTCCGCCTATAGCCGGACGAAAGGTTGCCTATAGGCAAACGCAACTTTGCCTATAGGCGGACGAATTAATTCATTCACTGAGAGAGATTAAGTTGTACACTAAAAGATATTATATTTAGAACCCATATGAGTTAATTGTAATATACGTTCTATATGTATGTATCAACCAATAATCCCCCTTGAAACATTATTCACCCAAACACAAAAGAGTCATTCTAAATACCAGACTTCTTTTATTTATTTCCGTTTTTCCACTTTATTCCGAAAAAACATATATCTTTGTCATACACTTTCTGCACATCAGCGAGATGTAATAAGCGGGTAGTGGTTTTATTCCTTAAATAGGAGTATTAATAATGTATTGTCTCTCGATTTCGAAAACTAGCAATTTTCTATGCAAAGAGAGATGATACAACAGATACTCCACGTGGATGGTTGTATATCAACATATCAGTTACAGATGTGTTATATATAAACGATTGACGTGGATGTCTGTTGTTATCATTATCTTTCTAAGGGTTTTGCTAAGACCTCAAGACCGGATAATGGTTCAACAGCATCCATGTCTTTTTTGTATCCGGTCGGTTCCCCTACATAATTCCCATACCCCATAGCCCTCCGACTAGAAAACAAAATGCAGGGATGCTTGTTGCACCATACTTGGCAAGAGTTATTCGCTCTTTTTGTTAAACGCATAAACAAAGAAACACTATGCCGAAATGGATTAGCATAGACGAAGCGGCGCACAAGTACGGAGTCAAGGAAGAAGACATCTGTTTGTGGGCAGAAATGGAAGCAATCACTGCATCTTTCACAGAAACTACTCTTATCATAGACGAAAAGAGCTTCCGAAGATTTATGTACCTGCGCAAGAATCTTCCTACAACGAGATATATCCGCACCCTGGAACAACTCTGTATCAATCAGTCCGAAGTATGCAAACTGTATATGGAAGTCATTGAGCTACAAGAGCAAGACCTTCAATGCAAAAAGCGTAGAATTTCAGTACTGGAAAAGCAATATGCGATGGCAACCGAACAAAACAAGTTGAGAGAAAAGGTAATCACGATAACTTCTGATACGCTAAGTAAAGCTGAGAAAGGTTGGTTGGAGGAATTATGGATGAAGATCAGAGCAACAAGGTCATCACAAAACATTCAGCAATCAAAGTGCAAAAGAAGAAATAAATAGTTTATACAATAAGATTTCACCATCAAGATGAAAGTAAAAAGACGCATTCATTCCCAATACGGTATTTCAGCATCCAAATATTAAAATAAATTTACACCATTAAGATTCTATCTATCAAATAATAAATGATGTCCATTCAAAAATATTTCTATTAATACTCCGTAAACAGTGCAATTGCCAACAAGGCCAAGTCCAATAAAGGCATAATGCAAATCTTTCAAAAAAGTAATAAACATCTCTAAATTCTTTCACAATGTTATATATTGAAGATAAAAAGGAACAATCTATTCGCTAATGTAAGAAATCACCTTATAACAGGTTCCTTAGTCACTAAAATTTAACACAGTTGTAATATGAAAAAGACGTTAGAAACTTTGCGTGTTTCATAGAAAAAAATAACTTTGCTAAACTATTATTATCGAGAGAGAACAAAATGATAAATGATTCACAAAAATTTTATTAATTAATTAACAAAGCAACAAAATGAGAAATTTGAACTTTCTGAAGTTATTCTACGGGCTTATGCTTGTAATGGTTAGCACAGCTTTCGTAAGTTGCGTTGACGACAATGATGATACCGAGGCTCCATACCTCGAAGTTTCGCCTACAACCTTGATTTTCGGCTTAGACGGTCAACCAGCCAACGGAAGCCAAGCTTCTTTTGACATTTCAACCAACCGTAGTTGGAAAGCTACAGTAAAGGATGACAAATCATGGGTTACTCTATCAAAATATGAAGGTGAAGGTTCTGCTACTATTCAGGTTAGCATTCCGGAAAACGTTAATGATGAAGCCAGCGTTGTTATTGAGATTTCAAACAAAGTGGGTGTACTGATGTCGGAGACTGTTAAAATTACAAGCGGAAGCGTAGAGCCATCTGTAGTAATCTACAATGACAATGTTGGTACAATTGATCTTGATAAAACTAATTGGCCTTTTGTTGATAAATACGAAGGATGGAATAAGACAGGAGTCGGTTCAGAATCCGTTACTTATACAGGCGAGAATGCTTCAGTACGTAATAGTGGATTAGCAAATACAGATGCTTATGCGGGTGCATCGGGACCCAACGTTGTATTCTTCGGTAAAACTCCGACAAGTTTCAATGTTAATACGATCACGCTTACTTCCGGACAAAAGAATCTGCAGTTGACATTTGGAGCCAGCCGTTCTGTGAACAATAACGGAACATACGACAATACCTTTGATGTTTCCAAATTTGAAGTTGCATTAAGTGCTGATGGTACAGCTTGGGTACCAATTACATATACTAAGAATAATGGTGATGCCGATTATCCTTATTGGGTTTTTGCAACAGCAAACTTCACATTAAAACAAGTCCCAGAAAACCTATATATCAGATTCACAGCTTTAGATGCTTCAGCCATTCGTTTAGATGATATCACATTGGCAACAGGTGCTGGTGGTACAGAAATTGATTTAGGAGCAGCAGGAGAACCTAAAGTTACAACTACAGATGCAAAAACAATTACAGGTACTTCTGCTACTTTAGGAGGTTCTGCATTCAATCTTGATATTGCTGAAGCTACCGAAGTTGGTGTACAATATATCGAATTCAGTACTGGAATTGTGACAGACATAGATTGGACAAAATCAACTAAAGCGGCTGCATCTGTAAAAGAAAACCCATGGACTGTAAATATTACTAATTTGACAAAAGATAGCCAATATGCATTCCGTGCTTATGCAACGACGGCATCTAGTATTATTTACGGTGAATCTAAAACATTTGTTGCTATGGAATCCACCACAACTCCCATTTCTATAGCGGATTTAGTAACAAAAATGACAAGTACTTCCACAGCTGTAGATGAAAACTATGTAATTCAAGGTGTTATTTGTGGCGACCCTGCAGGAAAGAACTATTCTTATGGTACTCTTTATCTGATGACTAAAGGAGCTACTACGGCGGGTAATGCACTTTCTTTATATAACAACCAAATAGATGTAACTCAGTATGAATTAGGTCAAGAGATCAAAGTAACATTACAAAAAGATGTAGCCAAAATATATAAACGTTATGATGTACCTCAAGTTGAAGGATTCAGCGCAGACAATATTGAGGTTATTTCTGCAAACAATGCCGTAACACCTGTAAAAGTCACTTTATCTCAACTAGCAGCATTCGTATGTATGCCTGTTACAGTTGAAAATGTCAATATTGCAACAGGAGGAGTGTGGAAAGATGCTGATGCTGGCAAAAATCACACATTCAATGTTGCAGGGACATCATTCACTGTAAATATAAACAAGAATGCAACTCCGTTCGATAATCAGCCATATGCAGCAACAACGGCATCAATGACGGGTATTGCTTCCATCTACCAAAGTGCAGGACAATTGGCACCTCGTAATCTTGAAGACGTGAGCGGATTCAAAGTCACTGAACCAACAATTATTGAAGTAGATCCATCTTCATTAAGTTTCCTTTCAACTGGTGGTACTAAAACAATTACAGTTACCACAGCAAATCAAGGAGCAAATGTTATTACAACTACAGGCTTAAGCGGTAACTTATCCTCATCTGTTGAAGGCAATGTTGTTACAGTTACTGCAATAGAGAATAACGGTGGAGCCGTTGAGCAGACCTTGGTAATTGCTCTTGGAAATAGCAAAGTAAATGTAGTTGTAAAACAAGATGCTAAAGGAGCCGTAACAAAAGTATATGAAAAAGTAACATCAGCCCTTTCAGATTGGAGTGGAAAATATTTGATTACATATACTAAGGAAGACGGAACAGCAGTCAATGTTTTATCAGGAAAAGGCGCAGGTAATTATGGTGGATATGTAGATATTCTATCAGCCTATAATTCATCTAATGGTACTATAGCAGCTAATGATGAAACCAATCAATATGCATGTACGATAGCTAAAATAGAAGGTAGTGAAGATCAATATACTATTCTACTTGGATCAACCTATTTGGGATTGACAACTGACGGAAACAGCTTGTACTTCGACAGTTCTATCAAAGATGGTTCCCAATGGAAATTTGATGGTACTAAAATTATTCCAGTAAAATCCGATACTCGCAATTTACAATGGAATAATAATAACAATCAATATCGATTTGCTTGTTATAAAGGAACTCAAGTAAATGTAACCGTCTACAAATTAACAGAATAATATCCTTCTAGAATAACGATATTCCAGTCTTGGTAGAAATGTTCTATCAAGACTGGATTGTCTTAAACCCATATAATAACGAATGATGCTACCCAATAAATACTATAGATTTATTTCTAAATCAATATGGTTAACAGCACTTATACTATTTATAGCTGCATGTAGCAACGATGACTCCAACGGTGGAGGCTCGTCACAAACAGGTGATGCCTACTGGAAAATTTCCTCCACTGTAAAATCGGCATCCGGATCGTCTGCCATAATCATCACAGGTACTCCTGGGACAATATGGAATGCAGAAATCACTGAGGGCACAACATGGTGTTCTTTCAGTAGCAATGATCTGACCTTATCCTCTAAATCCGGAGAAGTAAAAGACGGGCTCAATGTTCTATATGTGTATTATAATAGTAATACAGGTAAAGAACAACGTGTAGCTAAAATTTCACTCCAGTTTGCAGACCAAGAGGCGAAAGTCTTTGATTTAGTACAATTGTCTGAATCACAACAGAACCTGCCAGCTTTCAAGTTGTGGGCTGAAGTTCCTGATTTCAAGGAAAATGCTAATTATCAGTATGTAACTCATTATGCTCTTTTGAATAATAAAACAATACGTAATTATTCTATTTGTTTTGATAAAACAAAGAAAGCAGCTTTGTGGGTAGCTTATCCAATACATAACGCATACCTCAAAGGTTCAGGAGAACGTACAGACCGTTGGGCCTTCGATCCTATCATTCCTCAAAGTTATCAAGCTGATTGTACATTAAGATCTTATGGAGGATCTTATGACCGTGGTCACCAGCTTCCATCAGCCGATCGCTTAGGAACAGACGAAATGAATGCTCAAACCTTCTATATGTCCAATATGACCCCACAACTTAATCGTCTGAATCAGGATATGTGGGCTAAACTTGAAACAAAAGTTCGGGCCAATAACTGTTCTGATACCTTGTATGTAGTTACCGGCGCATATTTTGGGGCAGGTGCCACCACCACTACAGATGGAGCAAGGAATACAGTTCCGGTTCCTACAAACTACTTCAAAGTACTTCTGCGTACGAAGAGTGGAAAAACTGGAAAGAACATCAAAGATTGTTCAGACAGTGAACTGATATCAATAGGATTTTGGGTAGATCACAAATCGTATGGAAACATTGAACCTCCTAAGTCTATCTGTACTTCAGTGGCTAAAATCGAATCTCTGACAGGATTTACGTTCTTCCCACAAGTATCCAACAGTGTAAAACAACAAAATAATCCCACTCAATGGGGGATTAACTAATAAGCTAGCTTATGAAAAAACTGTTATTAGTAACCGCGCTCTTTGCGCTGCTGATATCGTTCAGCTTTGCACAGAAACCGTATAAGGTTGTATTTTACAATCTTGAGAACTTCTTCGATACAATCAATGATCCGGAAGTTCACGATGATGAATTTACTCCCGAAGGTCCTAAGAAGTGGAACTCAGCCAAATACAATAAGAAGTTGGCTAACACGGAACGTGTATTCTTCGATATTGCAGCTATCAACAAAGATTATCCGGTCATTATCGGTGTATCGGAAGTAGAAAACCGCAGTGTACTGGAAGATATTATCGCAACCCGCAAACTGGCTCCGGCAAACTATCGGATTTCACATTTCGATTCTCCTGAAGCCCGTGGTGTAGACGTTGCTTTTCTGTATCGTCCCGATGTGTTTAAAATAGAAGGAGAAAAAGCTGTAAGAACAGTCATCCCTTCACTTCCGGACTTCAAAACCCGTGATATCCTGACGCTTTGGGGAACGATTGAAAACGAGCCCTTCTTCTTTATGGTAGCGCACTGGCCTTCACGCCTGGGAGGAAAAGAAGCTTCGGAATTTAAACGTATCGCTGTAGGCGAACAGATGCGCAGCATTGCAGACTCTGTAATGAAGGCCAATCCTAACACGAAAGTGGTTATGATGGGAGACTTCAATGATGATCCGACCGACAAAAGTATAACACAAGGGTTAGGAGCCAAATTCAAACTGAAAGATTTGAAGGAAGGCGACTTCTTCGCTCCTTATGCCGATATGCTCAAAGCAGGATACGGAACATTAGCTTATGGTGATGCATGGAATATATTTGATAATATTGTAGTATCCGAGAATTTAGCAAAAGGATCGACAGGAAAGCTGAAATTGCAGCAAGCTCCCGGATCTAAATTCTATGGAAATATCTTCAAGCAACTTTACATGGTGCAGAAAGAGGGACAATACAAAGGATATCCATTGCGCACATACGTAGGTAATAACTTCCAGGGAGGTTACAGTGACCACTTCCCCGTATATATCTATATAGGTAAATAAAAAAATAAGTTTATATGAAAATCAAAACAATCCTATTCATGGTATTATCTTTGATGTCATTCACTGTTTTTGCACAAAACAATGGTGGAGTCAAAGGTAAAGTCGTTTCCCGTACGACACGTGCGGCCATAGACGGCGTAAAAGTGACATTAACCCCGGGAGATGTAACAACCAAGACTGATGCGTCGGGTAACTTCGTTATCGAAAACCTGGCAAAAGGAGAATACACGCTGTCTTTCGAAGCTGCAGAGTTCGAACCTTTAACTCTGGCTGTCCGTGTGGATAAGTTGATCAGAGATATCAATAACGTCATTATGATCCCTGAAAACGTTGCTCCTACGATGGACGATGCTATCTTTGCCGAATTTGACACAGAAACGCTGGAGGATGCACAATCACTCCCCTCGTCTCTGTCCGCATCAAAAGACGTATTCAATAACATCGCTTCCTACAAATTCAGTGAAATGCGTTTCAATGTACGTGGTTATGACTCTCAGTACTCCGACGTTTATATGAACGGCATTCAACTGAACGACGCAATGACAGGATATACTCCTTGGTCTTTGTGGAGCGGCTTGAATGATGCGACTCGTAATCAGGAAGTCACATCTGCACTGAATATGGGGGATATGGGTATCGGCGGTATCGCAGGTACAACAAATATCAATACCCGTCCTTCACAGATGCGCAAAGGCCTTCGCGCCAGCGTAGTTAACGGTAACTCCATGTACCGCTTCCGTGGTATGCTGACCTATGCATCCGGATTGCAGGATAATGGCTGGTCTTATGCCTTCTCCGTATCAACCCGTCAGGGAGGAAACTCTTATGTAGACGGTGTGTACTACAATGCTTTCGGATATTTTGCCGCTGTAGAAAAGCAATTCAATTCACAACACCGCTTGGCATTAAGCATCCTGGGTGCTCCCACAGAACGTGGTGCACAACAAGCTTCTACTCAAGAAGTCTACGACTTAGTAGGCAACAACTACTACAATCCAAACTGGGGTTGGCTGAATGGAAAGCGTGTCAACGCACGTGTACGTAGCTATCATGAACCTATTACGATGTTGAATTATACATTCGACATCAACGACCGTTCACAATTAAATGTTGCAACCTCTGTACGTTTCGGACAGAACGGTTACTCTGCGCTGACTTGGTACGGTGGTCCCGACCCACGTCCCGACTATTACCGTTATTTACCCAGTTTCTATAACAATACTTACGTCGGAGCACAACTGTATGAAGCATGGATGGGAAATACTGATAACATCCGCCACATCAACTGGGACAATCTGTATCATATCAACCAAAGCCAGGAAGAGAACCCGACCTATGGAGCCGGTCATCGTGCCATCAACATGATTGAAGAACGTCATGCCGATCAGGTGGACTGGAATCTCTACACACAATTCTCTCATATCTTCCGTGACAATTCTAAAATTAACGGTGGATTGAACTTGCGTCGTAATCGCACAGAATACTATAGCGAAGTGAAAGATTTGCTGGGTGGTGATTACTGGGTAGACGTAGACAAGTTTGCCGAACGTGACATGGGTGGTATGAACCCAATCCTTTACCAAAACAACATGGAGTACTATGATAAGTACGGTCATGCCCAAGCTGTCAAGAAGGGTGATAAATACAGCTACGACTACTACGGAAATATTATCAACGCACGCGCCTGGGCACAATATAGCAGAAACTTCGGCAACTTTGGAGTCAATCTGGGTGGAGAACTCGGACATACTACTCTGTGGCGTCATGGTATTTGGAAAAAAGGGTTGTTCCTTGACAATTCTCAAGGAGACTCTAAAAAGCAGAATTACCTGACTTATAAACTGAAAGCCAACTTCAGCTATAAGTTCTCTGCTGCCCATTCTATGATGCCAACATCATCTATATGCAGGATGCTCCTGCTTTCCAGGCTTCATTTGTTTCTCCCCGTACACGTAACTCTGCGACGCCGGGTATTTCAAGTGAGAAGGTATTTGGTATAGATGCCTCTTACAACTTGCGTTGGGGTGATGTTAAAGCACGTATCTCCGGATATTACACGAAGTTTATGGATCAGTCCAAAGTGCTTTCTTACTATGATGACGTAGAAGCTACCTTCTCCAACTTTGCAATGAGCGGTATCAACAAACGTCACTTCGGACTTGAAGCAGCAGCTTCTGTACCTATCTATGCAGGACTTTCTCTGAATGCAGCCATCAGCTGGGGACAATTCACTTATGACAATAACCCGGATTATGTACAGA
>ENA-ORRZ01001358-ORRZ01001358.1-human-gut-metagenome-genome-assembly--contig:-NODE-1358-length-16042-cov-55.528680_pt1 | contig 16042 bp, 10 predicted proteins | sample MGYA00242185_ERZ509152 | MGnify/ENA primary metagenome ERZ509152 (study PRJEB26280, sample SAMEA2338668) | human gut metagenome | biome: human gut; feature: human-associated habitat; material: faeces... | reverse complement strand
TCTTTGCCTCTGATGGCATCTAATACGAAACAAGCCTTCTGAACAGATACTCTTGCGTAAGACAGCTTAGCTGAAGGTCTTGTATCTTTCTGAGCGTTTCTTTCTCTCTTAATTTGGGATCTATGTCCTTTAGCCATAGATTTGGTCCTCCTTTCAAACTGAAACCGCGCAACGCACCCGTGTGTATCCTAAGTGCTGCGCACAAAAATATCCCGTCTTCTTTCCTCTTAATATATAATTTCGAGGGAAGACCCTCGGGAGAGCGCATAGCTCTCCCAGCCATCTATATAAGATAGCATATTTTTAGCTCCAGGTCAATAAAATTATTATTTAACCTTGGATTTCTTCTCGTCCTTGCCGTGGCCTCTGAAGGTTCTGGTTGCAACGAACTCACCGAGCTTGTGGCCTACCATATCCTCAGTAACGTATACGGGAACATGCTTTCTACCATCATGAACAGCAATCGTATGTCCTACGAAGGAAGGGAAAATTGTAGAACGACGGGACCAGGTCTTAATAACCTGCTTCTGTCCTGATGCATTTAAAGCGTCGACTTTCTTTAACAGGCTTGCGTCTGCGAAAGGTCCTTTTTTCAGTGATCTAGCCATGATCTTTCCTCCTTAACTATTTGATTGCTCTGCCGTCACGTCTTCTTACGATCAGCTTATTGGAAGCCTTCTTAGATTTACGTGTCTTCAGACCAAGAGCAGGTTTACCCCAAGGTGTGCTGGGGCCGGGACGACCGATACCGGTCTTACCTTCACCACCACCATGAGGATGGTCGTTGGGGTTCATGACGGAACCACGTACAGTGGGACGGATGCCCATGTGACGCTTACGTCCGGCTTTACCGATCTTAACCAGGCTATGATCAACGTTACCTACAACACCAACAGTTGCACGGCAAACCAGGGGAACCATTCTCATCTCACCGGAGGGAAGACGAAGAGTAGCGTACTTACCTTCTTTTGCCATCAGCTGTGCGCTGTTACCGGCGGAACGAACCAGCTGGCCGCCCTTACCGGGATATAACTCAATGTTGTGTACCTGAGTACCTACAGGGATCTCGGACAGAGGTAAGCAGTTACCTACTCTGACCTCGGCCTCTGCACCGTTCATAACCTTCATTCCGTCGGTCAGACCTTCGGGAGCGAGGATATAGGACTTGGTACCGTCTTCGTAGCAGATCAGCGCGATGTTTGCTGTTCTGTTAGGATCGTACTCGATACCGATTACGGTTGCAGGAATGCCATCCTTGTATCTCTTGAAATCAATTACTCTGTATTTTCTTCTGGAACCGCCGCCGCGATGTCTTACAGTGATCTTACCCTGATTGTTACGGCCGGAGTTCTTCTTCAGGGAAACACACAGGCTCTTCTCGGGAGAGGTCTTGGTGATCTCAGAGAAGTCAGAACCAGTCATGTTTCTTCTAGAAGGTGTATAGGGGTTGTATGTCTTAATTCCCATTACTGTATCTCCTTTACGATGATTTTTTGCGCGAGCACTTAAGTGCCGCATACTTGAATCTTAAGCAGTAGCTTTATTCTTACAGACCTGCGAAGATCTCGATCTCTTTGCTATCTGCAGTTAACTGAACAATTGCCTTCTTGGTCTTGGCAGTCTTGCCAGTAACCATTCCGCGTCTCTTGTTCTTGCCATCCATATTGATGGTGTTAACACTCTTAACCTTGGTACCTTCGAACATCTTCTCAACAGCCTCTTTGATCTGAGACTTGTTAGCTTCGGTGTGAACGAGGAAGGTGTACTTCTTCTCGCCCATGCCGGCCATGCTCTTCTCGGTAATAACGGGTTTGAGGATTACATCATAGTATTTAATATCAGCCATTATGCGTATACCTCCTCAATCTTTGCAACAGCATCCTTGGTCAGGACAACTGTCTTAGCCTTCATTACGTCGTAAACGTTGATGGTATTTACCAGGGTGGTATCTACATCAGCTACGTTTCTAGCAGACATAACTACGTTAACATCGTTATCAGCGATCACTACCAGTCCCTTTTCCACCTTTAAGTTATTCATAACATTGGTGAAGTTCTTGGTCTTGATCTCGTCGAATTTCAGCTCATCAACTACGATCAGGCTGCTTCCCTGAACCTTGCTGGTCAGTGCAGACTTCAGAGCTGCTCTCTTCTCTTTCTTGTTAAGCTTGAAAGAGTAATCTCTGGGAACGGGAGCGAATACTACGCCGCCGCCTGCCCACTGGGGAGATCTGGTTGAACCCTGTCTTGCATGACCGGTTCCCTTCTGTCTCCAGGGCTTTCTTCCGCCACCGGATACCTCAGAACGGGTCTTTGCTTTCTGAGTTCCCTGACGATTATTTGCAAGCTGCTGTACAACTGCCATGTGTACCAGGTGCTCGTTCACTTCAACACCAAACACTGCATCGTTTAATTCGATTGTACCAACTTCTTTGCCTTCCATATTGTAAACAGATACGTTTGCCATCTGATTGGTCCTCCTTTCGTCCTAAACTATGCCTCAACCTTAACGGTCTCTTTGATGGTTACTAAAGCTTTCTTAGGTCCGGGTACTGCGCCCTTTACCAGAAGCAGATTCTTCTCAGCATCTACTCTTACGACCTCAAGATTCTGAACAGTTACCTTTACACAACCCATATGTCCAGGCATTCCCTTGCCCTTGAATACACGGCTAGGGGAGGAACATGCACCATTGGAACCCTGATGACGATGGAACTTGGAACCATGAGCCATAGGTCCTCTGTGCTGTCCAAATCTCTTGATTGCGCCCTGGAAGCCCTTACCTTTGGAGATTGCAGAAGCATCTACCTTATCGCCTGCAGCGAAGATGTCAGCTTTGATCTCTGCACCAAGGGTGTACTCCTCAGCGTTCTCAAACTTGAACTCTCTTACATATCTCTTGGAGCTTACGCCAGCCTTCTTGAAGTGGCCCTGCTCTGCTTTGTTAACACCATGTCTGTGTACGATCTGCTTCTTGCCGCTGGCATCCTTGTTAACAACCTTATCCTTCTTGTCAACGAAGCCTACCTGTACAGCACTATAGCCGTCATTCTCCACGGTCTTTACCTGAGTAACCACGCAGGGACCAGCCTGAAGCACGGTTACGGGAACGAGCACGCCATCTTCATTGAAGATCTGGGTCATTCCAACTTTTGTTGTCAAAATTGCTTTCTTCATTTTTACCTCCTGTGTTCTACATAGCGGACCAAAGCGTTTCTGCGAAACGCTTAGAAATACGCTGTGCGTATTTCCCCGGCGATTGTTCATCGCGCTGTGTTCTTACGTCTAAGTAGAGGTTTTGTTGTTTTGGCCTTACTTTGAAATACTTATTAGTTATTTTTCATCTTAATGTCGATGTAAACACCGGCAGGCATTTCCAGTCTCTGAAGAGCATCAACAGTCTTCTGAGTGGGAGCCATGATGTCGATCAGTCTCTTGTGAGTTCTCTGCTCGAACTGTTCTCTGGAGTCCTTGTACTTGTGTACTGCTCTCAGAATGGTAACAACTTCCTTCTTGGTAGGAAGAGGCACGGGACCACTTACCTGAGATCCGGTCTTCTTAACAGTTTCGATGATTTTTTTGGCAGATGCATCAACAAGCTGATGTTCATAAGCTTTCAATGTAATTCTCATTACCTGATTTGCCATAAAAAAAGTCGCCTCCTTTTCGCACTTTTGTAAGTAAATACTTACTTTTTGTACGGACAAGCGGTGACTGTACACTTTCCCGTGTGTGTCTGCGACCTTTGTGCAACGCTTTCTTCTCTCCGGCCATAAACTTACACGTTGTTACTGCTCAAGGCAGATGTTAATTGGTACAGTGACTTGCCGTCAGTTTTCTAACTTGACATTCGCTCCACGGAAAACCCGATCTCCATTACTGGGAACCGGCAACCTCACGCTTCACAGCTATCATGCCACAGCAAAGATTAGTATACATTGAATTTATGGGCATTGCAAGACTTTTTTTTAAAAAAATGTATTTTTTTTGATACAATTTCTTTTTGCTGTTTTGCACAGGTTCGCCACTGTATTTTTGTGAGTTTCTTCTTATATATAATATTGCCCAGTATAATATTGCCCATTATTTTTTATGACACGCGAAACCGTCCCCCGGATGCTCTCACGTGTCGACGGGGCTTATTACGGCAAAATCCTTATCTGTGCCCCGCTGTTTCGGTAGCGTCGGGGCTTATCTTAATAAAATCTCTTTCTGCGCCCCGATGTTCTGATATCGCCGGGGCTTATTTTAGCTGAATCTCTTGCTGTGCCCCGCTGTTTCGGTAGCGTCGGGGCTTATCTTAATAAAATCTCTTTCTGCGCCCCGATGTTCTGATATCGCCGGGGCTTATTTTAGCTGAATCTCTTGCTGTGCCCCAGCGTTTCGATTTTCGCGGGGTCTAACAATCACAAATTAAGAATTTCGCCCCATAAAAAACTGCCCAGTACAATCCAGTGTGTCCGGGCAGTTTCAGAATTATGAAAAATTGAATTTTTACAGCCGGTTCGCCTTCACATCCTCGAACTCCTGCAGCATTTCTTCGGAAGGAGCCTTGGTAGCGAGGCTGACTGCGATGATAGCGATAAGTCCCAGCCCGAAGCCTACTACCAGGGAATACAATCCGGTAGCTTTGCCCAGGGTCTGTCCGCCCACGAGAGGAATGTAATCCCAGATGATCACGGCAAGTGCTCCTGTGACAATTCCGGCTACCGCTCCGGGGAAGTTGGTTCTCTTCCAATATAAGGACATCACTACCAACGGTCCGAAGGCGGCACCTAAACCTGCCCACGCGTTGGACACCAGTCCCATGACGGTGTTGTTCGGATTCCATGCGATGATGTAAGCCAGCACAGCTACTAACAGTACTGTGACACGGCTGACATTCATAACGGTCTTGTCATCCGCATCCTTCTTGAGCAGTCCCTTGAAGATATCTTCCGCTACGCTGGAGGCGCTGACTAACAGCTGGGAATCCGCCGTGGACATGATTGCTGCCAGGATACCGCAAAGGAACAATCCTGCAATGAACGGAGCACGCATCTCCATCGTAAATACCTTCTTGATCATTTCGATGAATACCTTCTCATTATTGCCATTCACCAGCTCCGGCAGATAGGCTCTGCCCAGGATGCCGATAAATACTGCAAATCCCAGGGATAATGCCACCCAGCTGATGGCAGTAGCCTTGGACTTGGTCATTTCCTTCTCATCCCGGACTGCCATAAATCTCACCAGGATATGGGGCATTCCGAAATATCCCAGTCCCCAGCCGAGACCGGAGATCACGCTGACGATATTATTACTGCCGTCACCGTTCTTCATCAGATTCAGGAAGTTGGCACTGTCGGCACCGCTGGCTTCCAGACCGGCTGACAATGTAGTGCCGCCGATTGTCAGAAAATGATAAGCGAACAGCGGTACTGCCAGAATACCGACCAGCATCAGCATACCCTGGATAAAGTCTGTCACACATACCGCGGTAAATCCGCCGAGGAAGGTATAGACCAAAACTACCAGCGCACCGATGGTCAGTGCCACATGATAATCAATGCCAAACACGGACTCAAACAGCTGACCGCCGGCAGAAAGTGCGGACGCGCAATATACCAGGAAAAATACTACAATAGTAATAGAAGAAACTGTCATCAATACCTTCTTCTCATCATGGAAGCGGTTCTCAAAATAAGTAGGCAGTGTCACAGAGTTGTTGGCGCGGATCGTATATCTGCGCAGCTTCGTGGCGATGAGCAGCCAGTTTAACGTCGTGCCGATGAAAAGTCCGATGGCGATCCAGCCGTCACCTCCGACACCGGTTAAGTAAATAGCTCCCGGCAGCCCCATCAGCAGCCATCCACTCATGTCCGATGCCTGCGCGGACAGTGCAGCGACGAAGCCGTTCAGCTTTCTGCCTCCTAAAAAGTAATCTTCGGAATTGTTGTTTCCTTTTGCATAGAACGCTCCGATAGCGATCATCATGAGTAAATACAGCACGAATGCCACAATTACCCAGCCCAGCGTATTTCCTGTCATAATAGCCTCCTCAAATTTTTCTTCTTGTACATTTTCTTAATTGTATACAGTGATACGATTTATTATATACAAGAAATGGCTTATCGTCAACAGATTAGTTTGCTATCGCTGTAATGTGCGAAAGTTTCAAAAACCCTTGCCGTTACGGACAGCCTATGATTCTTCACCTGCCGTATTCAGATGCAAAACGCTGCATAGAGCGGCACTATCTTTTTGTTGTCTTCAAATGCGAAGTTTTTTGCAGAAAGTTTGATGGCATATGCAGGCTGATAGGTATCCATGTAGACCTTTAAACTCTTTGCCCTGGTATTGTCGGCAGATTTCACTTCAATCGGAATCAGCTGCCCGTCACGCTGAATAACAAAATCTATCTCCGCACCACGCTCGGACTCCCAATAATAAGTATTGTAACCATTGATGGAGAGCTGTACATTGACATAATTCTCCGTCATACCGCCCTTAAAATCGTTCAATTCCTCCACCATATACAGAATATCATTGGCAGCTAGATCCTTCTTGGCACAAAGCAGCCCCAAATCCGAAACATATATCTTGAAAGCGTCGATATCACGATAATTTTCCAAAGGCTTTTTAATCTGCTCTACCTTATAGACCCGTGATACGATTCCGGACAGACAGAGCCATTCTATGGCATTCTCAAATTCAGACGCCCGCCCTCCTTTTTTCATCAGCTTATACTGAAAACGCGTATTTTTCTTCGAAAGCTGAACGGTAATATTGTCATAGGCAAGCCTGGTCTTCTTGATTTCATTCAGATTATTGTACTTACTCATGTCGTTGAGATAACTTGCAAGAATGGTATCCTGTATATGGCGGATCAGGATATAGTCCCTTGTCTGGGCAAACTGCATCACACACTCCGGCATCCCGCCTGCTACAAGATACTGCCGGTAAAGCTGCATAGCCGCATCGTGGAGTGCCGCCGGCATCGGCTGATCTGTTGCAAAGCACCTTTTGATCTGCTGCACAAGATCTCCCTCACCCATAGCGATCATAAATTCCTCCATATCCATGGGATACAGGGTTTTCATATCCACCTTGCCCACAGGGAACGAGAACTTTTCCCTGTTGACAGCCACACCTAACAGGCTGCCCGCAACGATAATATGATAGTCCGGAGCGCTCTCGTTAAAATATTTCAGAGAAGTCAGAGCCCTTTCGCAAAGCTGCACCTCATCAAATACAATCAGCGTTTTTTCTTTTACGATGGTCTGACCCGCAATATGAGACAAAATGGGGATCAGATAATCAGGACTGATGTTTTCTTCAAAAGTTTCATTCAATTTAGGATCTGTTTCAAAATTGAAATATGCCACATTCTCATAGTGGGTTCGCCCGAACTCTAAAATGGAATAGGTTTTTCCCACCTGTCTTGCCCCTTGCAAAATAAGGGGTTTGCGATGTTCACTTTCTTTCCACGTTTCTAAGAAGTCCATAATCTTTCTATACATCCTTCGTCCTCCATAAAGCTTCTGATTATAGCATAATTCAAATTCGTGTAAAAATCAAATGTTTTTTATATCAATTTTACATTGTATTGCATGAATATTTTTGTGTTTTTAACATTTTTCTACATGTTTATTGTTCTTTCTACCTTTACCTTTACCACTATAAGCTATATTCCCATAGAGAGACGTGTGCCGAAAATGCACAAAAAGCCCCATCGCAGAGTTTTGTCCCTGCGGTGGGGCTGCCGCCGTTATTGCTGTGGTTACATGAAAACCGTCCGGCGATCAGAGTCGGACGGTTTTCTCTATAGAAAAGCTTTTACACAATCTCTTTACTTAGGGTCACCCTTTTGACCGGGCTTTCTCTTTAATACCATCATCACTGCCCATCCGGAAAGTGATACTGCAAACAGTGCCAGCCAGATACCAGACGCATCTCCGGTCGCCAGAACCTTGTCCAGTTCCTGGGGCGGTTGATTGCCGGCGGTATTGGCAGCCGTACCTGCCGTATTATCGCTGTCATTATTGCCGCTGTTATGACTGCCATGATTGCTGTCATTATTGTTACTGTTATTACCACTGTTATTGCCGGAGGTATTGGCTGCAACCGTGAAGTTAGTACCTGCGATACCATTGTCCCAGACGATGGCAAAGGTATGGCTGCCTGTCGCTAATGTCTTAAGGTATTCTGCCTTCAGGGTAATAATGGTAGAGCCTTCTTTTGCTTCGTAGTTAGCAGGATCGATCACTTTTCCGTCTACCTTTACAGCATGGAACCTGGAAAATTCACCGTTTCCGCGGATCACGACCGTTCCGTCCGTGTTCTGTGTCCAGGAGCTGTTGGCACCGTCGATGATCCGGTATTCCGGAGAGATGTAGATAGTCACTTTGACGGTGACATCTTTATAGTTCTCCGAGGTAATGATCACGGGCACGGTCACCTTTTTGTCAATATTGTCTTTCGTCAGTTCAGACAACGCAAACTTCATAAGGCCGGTCGCATCTATGGTAATATCTCCGGACACAATTCCGTTGTCATTGGTATATGCATCAGGTGTATAACTTCTTGCGCCCGGTACAAGCTCCGCTAAGTTGATGGTCTGTTCGCCCTTCTTCGTGTACTCGAAGAATTCTGTAACGTCTTCTACTGTAAGATCCGCCTTCTCAATGGTCAGTGTACCTGCCTCGATCTCTGCTGCGGTGTAGTTCTTGCCTTCCGCCACGGACAGGATCACCTGATAGGTTCCGGCGTTGGTGGGTGCTGTTTTACTTCTGGGATAGGTCGTACCGTTGCTTCCCTCGTAGCACACCGTTACCGCGCCCATACCGATGACGCCGTTCTTCGGCTGAGCAGTCACCTCTTTCGGTTTGCCATCGTAGGTCTGCTTCTGGGAAAGATCCGGAGTCACGTCAAAGTTATCCAATGCAGGAGTCGCCCTGGTAATCTTCCAGGTCGTGGTCGCTGTTCCGGTATAATTGCCCTTGCCAGCGATGGTCAGAGTGATGGAAGCATCCGCACTGATCTGTTCGTTACTGTTATTTACAATGTAATAATCATTAGTAGTTAATGGCACCTGGTTAAGAGTTACGGATGTAATCTGCACCTCCTGCATCAGACCGGTATATCCCAGACTGTCTGCCTGTAATGTAATGGCTGCCCCTTTAATGTCCTTAGGACTGATCGTGAATGTCCTGCTTGCGGTTCCCGTGTAGTTCCCTTTTCCGGTGATGGTCAGGGTCGCTGTATTCTCGCCGGCATTGATATTCTCGTCGTAGCTGAAGTCAAAGTCTGTGCCGGAAGTCAGTATAGTATTGCCATCCATCACAACAGGTTGCGGTGTAATAGGACTGCCGGTGTATGTCTCATCAGCCATGGCACCGATCATGTCTGCGGTAACAGCCTTCGGAGAAATAGTAAAGGTGTACGTCTTCTCGCCGATATAATTATCATTGTCCTCTCTTACTTTATAAGTCACCTGGTAAGTACCTGCATCCGTGGGTGCATCAGTGCCGTTGTAAGTCGTGTCACCTATACCTGTATACGTCACTTCCAGTTCACTCACAGGCACTTTGTCGCCAGATACCTGCAGGGTACCGACAGGTTTCATAGCTTTGCCGTCATAGGTCTTGCCCGTATAGGTCAGACCGGAGATTGTAACCGTCTCCTTGTCCGTAAGATGGAATATCAGGGTTGCCGTAATGTCATGGTAGTTATCGGAAGAAATGGTTACTGTGCATTTCTGATCGTCTGCGTTTACAATATACGTTCTACTGGTATATGTGAGTTGATTGGTAGAATCGATTTTCAACCCACCATCCAACATCGTCATATTCTCGCTCTCACTCAACACAGAGATCACAGCTCCCTCAGGTGCTCCCTCCGGGAAAAAGTCTGCTGCCGTCAAAGTACCGGTCTGTGCATCACTGCGTCCTTTGATAAGATTTACCGTCTTGCTGACTGTTCCGGGGTAGGTTCCTTTATCAATGGTGAATTTCGTACTTCCGCTGACATTATAGTTTCCACCTGCTACATCCGTAATTGTTATAGTAGCGGTGCCAGCATTGATATTATCTGCATAGGAAACTCTATACTCACTGGCAAGAATCACATTTGCTCCGTCCTTTACAACCACAGTCGGTTTCTGCGCCGTACCATTGTAGGTTACGGGAGTCGTGACTTCAATGGTCGGAGTGGTAACCGTCTTCTCTTTAATGGCATAGATGACCCATGCGGATTGATTCCCCATCGTAATTTCAGCCCGATAAGTGCCGGCATCCTTAGGTACGCCTTCCATCTCCTCGAATGAACCTCCGGTCTGTTTCTGATAGACAATCTTAGGCACATCAGGGAATTCCTCACCAGTAGCGTTATCACTGACTTTTACAGTAGCCACCTTATCGCTACCACTGTAGGTCAAAACCGTCGGTGCAGTAACCATATAGGTGGCAGCAAAATCACTTTCCAAATTACAGCCATCAGCGCTGCACGTTACTTTGATCGTATCGTCGCCGCCTGTGGTGTATGTCCAGCTGTGCTGATGAAGTCCCATGTACAGATTGCCCTTCTCATCCTTGGTGACTACGTATTTCTGCTCGCTTGTATCTGGAGTGAATATCTGTGCATAATCCAGCTCGGACTTCGTCGCACCGGTGGCAATCTTGATGTTTGCATTCGCTGAAGGTTTAGTGACTGTTGAGATGCCTATCCAGGCATTCGATGTCAGGCTTTTATCAATACTGATGACTGATTTGCCGAGCAGTACGAGATTCTTCGTTGTATTGTTAATGACCTTTGCATCACCACCAATTGTTAGCGAATCGTAAGACGAACCATCTACTCCGATTGTATTACCGGTAATGCTGCCTCCGAAAAGCTCCACACTAGAATCACTGCAAGTATATACTCCATAATCGCCTCCCTGAATCGTACCTCCATACAGACAAAACTGTGCAGCATTCAACCCTACAACGAACGACTTTGTTTCGCTATGATTATCTATTATTTCTATTTTCCCCGAATGACCTGTGCTGCAATCACAAACCGCAAGCTTATGCGAATTTATATCAAAGACACTATTATATAATTTTGTAGAAATTGTATGTCCGTTCAGACAGATATTTACATCGCCGCTAATCTCAATAGATCCGTCGAGTGTAATATCAGCAAACAGATAATAATTGCCCGCTGGAAGAGTATATTTATTATTATACGTGGGCTTCTTTACTCTGTTTCTACCATATTGCAGTATCTGGTTCTCGCTGTCATAAGTCAAAGGTATCCACAGGGTATTGTCATGACCTGCCTCTGTACAGTCCGTCTTACCGCAAACGGCATGCTCGTGCAACGTACCATTCATAAAAACAATGCTGTTTCCTATTAATTTCGATGCATAGCCATTATCACTATGAAAGCGTTCCGCATCCGTATCCTTCATTTGGTAGGAACTTTTGCCTTGCGCCACAACCTTATAGTCTCCCTCGCTAATTTCACTTGTTCTTACACCAATATGTGCCTCACTATCCAGTCCGGGAGAGGCAACGTTGATAATCGTTCCGTTACAAGCGACATTGTTGGCTTTTGTAGAGCTACCTTTCGTAAGGTTGTCTTTGATCACTGCTTTGCCACTAACGGTGAATGTGCTATCGTCGCCGGAATTTCCTCCATATAATTCCACACCGCCGCCACTCATTTGGGCACTATTACCAGTAATACTACCTCCGTTCATTGTGAAATTGCTTTTACGGCTTAAATACACACCGCCACCATAAAACCCTGCTGTGTTACTGGTAATCTTTCCACCATTCATTGTGAAAGAACACCCATCATACACATATACACCACCGCCGTATCCTTTATTAGAAGTAGAAGGTGCATCAGCTGTGTTTCCGCTGATCTCCCCTCCGTACATGGTGAAGATGCTATTGACATATATACCACGCCCTACACTTCCCTCTTTATGGGTAATCTTGCCGTACTCCATCTTCCCACCCATGCAGTCGGTCAAAATAAACTGTGCAGTATTTGATATCTTGATTACATCTACATTCGCATTTGCAGTGATGTTATGACCATTCAGGCAGAGTACCACTTTAGCATTTGGAAGATTCCATGTCTGCGTCCGGTCGATATCCTTCGTCAAATAGTAATATCCGCCTGTTGTAATTTCACTAAGTGAAGAGACACCCTTCCATGCCACGTTGGCGTGTTCGCTGTCATGGTCACAGGTATTACCGCAGATAGGATGTTGATGCAGCATACCATTGACAAGCAGAATCTGATCGCCCACCTGTTGAAATTCACAGTCACCAGTATTTTGGTTTTGGTCATTGATAAATGTGCCGTCCCTATAGCCACCATTCGCAGCACCTGTAGCTATGGCAACATAGCTGCCCACTGTCGGTAAATTCTCTGGGGTCACGCCGATACTGGCAGTGTTGTCAAATCCTCCTTGGACAATGGCCATCGTCGCACCATCAGGCAGGTAGACATTACTCGTTGTGTTATCAGAGACTTTAGCGGAACCGGATACTGTAAAATGACCCATACCATATGCGGATTTTACGTACACACCGCCTCCGAATTTATTAGCTTCATTACCGGTAATCTCGCCACCGGTCATATTAAAATTCGAACCCACATACACACCACCACCATATGCGTTCGTATTATTGTCCCTAATTGTACCACCACTCATATTGAAAGTGTTGCCAACAATGTTCACTCCGCCGCCACCGCCAAAAGCCGTATTCTTGCCAGTAGCTTGGTTATTTTCAATAGTGCCACCGCTCATATTGAAAACGCTCCCATCATAGCTATACACTCCACCGCCATATTCACCTGTGTTATTACTTATTGTTCCAGCGTACATATTGAAAGTGCTGTTTTTCTCCATGCACACACCGCCGCCTATACCTACATTTTCACTATTTGAAGTAAAGTTTTTGGCTTCGTTCCCGGTAATATTGCCACCATACATATTAAAGGTACCGTTGTTATACATCCTTACACCTGCACCCGTACGTGCTGTATTTCCAGTAATGCTACCACCGTACATGTTGAAAGTACTTCCACCCGCCACAAACGCACCAGAACCTCTATACCCATTGCTGTGAGTGATCTTTCCTCCGTTTTGGCAGTCACAAAGGGTGAATGTACTCCCAGTTTTTGGTATAATGCAATCATTACTATATGCCAAGGTGATATTATACCCATTTAAACAAAGTACTACACCGTCGACAGGTGTCCAAGCCTCGCTCAATGTAACATTGTTCATCAGATAGTAGTTACCTACCACCTCGGGCAACTCAGATGTCCCATTCCATGCTTGAAAGGTGACTTTGGTAGTCTCCGTATGTCCGCCTACCCTATTACAGGTATCCTTACCACAGAGAAAGTGTGTATGCTCACCTGCCGCCACCGTCATCGGTGCATTCATCGCCTCAGAAACGGCATGAAGTCGTGTCATATCCAGTTCTGCGATCTGTTCCTCGGTCAGTGACTCCATAGCCTCGTCAATGGCTTCCAGCTGCGCACTGACACTTTCTGCATTTTCCATCGTCACTGTCTCCGGCAGAGCGTCGATAAGTGCCTGTACCTTCTGCACTGCTGCCTTCTTCTCATCGTCTGCCGCGGTGTCCTGCGTGCCGGCATCATTATCGCTAATGCTTTCACCAGTGGATTTCACAGTATCGGGGGCTTCGCCCGCAGTGGGATCTTCCGTACCGGGAGTTGCCGCAGTGGTGCTCTTATCGGACGAAGTCTCTTCCCCCGGTGCCGCCACTGCTTCTGCTTCCTTCTGCTCTTCCGCAGAGTCTGCTTCCTGCTGTTCTTCCGGCTCTGCCGCAGGGGCTGCTTCCTGCTGTTCCTCCTGCTCTGTCACCGCATCAGCCTCCTGTGCGAATGCTGTCATGGGCAGTGTTGAGAAGCAGAGAATAAATGCCAGTAACATGCTCAATACTCGTTTTTTCATACCGTTTTACCTCTTTCCGCTGGGCATAGTGATACCCATTATCTTAAAGATAACGTACCACACTTTCTCTCAGCGGAACCAGGGGCTGCATGAATCGACCCAAATATGTCATGAACCGACCGAAGAGGACTTTAAATGGCTCAATGCGGTTCAATAGCAAGTATTCCTTGAAAAAGTCTTTCCGGTATTATATTCTATTATTATGTCCTATAAAAGTTAGTTACAAAGTATACACACAGAAAGGTTTCTATATGTGGATTGCAGATCATTGGAAAGATTATGAAGTGCTGGATACTTCCAGCGGAGAAAAGTTAGAGCGTTGGGGAGATTATATTCTGGTGCGTCCGGATCCCCAGGTCATCTGGAAGACGCCCCACGATCATAAGGGCTGGAAGCAGAAGAACGGTCATTACCACAGAAGTGCCAAGGGCGGCGGAGAATGGGAGTTCTTCCATCTGCCGGATGAATGGGCGATCCATTACACCCTGCCTTTTCAGAAGGAAGCCTCCGGTAAGGCTGATCCTCTGACCTTCCATCTGAAGCCCTTCAGCTTCAAGCATACCGGTCTGTTCCCGGAGCAGGCGGTGAACTGGGACTGGTTCTCCGGTCTGATCCATGAGGCAGGCCGCCCCGTGAAGGTGCTGAACCTCTTCGCTTACACCGGCGGTGCCACTGTATCCGCCGCAGCTGCGGGAGCTGCTGTGACCCATGTGGATGCGTCCAAGGGTATGGTCGGCTGGGCAAAGGAGAATGCTGCTGCCAGCGGGCTTGCCGATGCTCCTATCCGCTGGCTGGTGGACGACTGTATGAAGTTCGTAGAGCGTGAGATCCGCCGGGGCAACAAATACGACGGCATCATCATGGATCCTCCTTCCTACGGCAGAGGACCCAAGGGCGAGATCTGGAAAATAGAAGATAATATCTGGGATTTCGTAGGACTGACCGCACAGCTTTTATCCGATGATGCGCTGTTCTTCCTGATCAATTCGTACACTACAGGATTGCAACCCGCCGTGCTGTCCTATATGATGAATTCCACCCTGACGAAAAAGTTCGGCGGTCATGTGGAAGCCGAAGAGATCGGCCTCCCCGTCACCGAGAGCGGTCTGGTACTGCCCTGCGGCGCTTCCGGGCGCTGGCAGCGAAAGTGATCTGACTAGCATCATAAGCCTAATCAAAAAGGAGCCTCTGGTCGAGGCTCCTTCTTGATCACAGCCAAAGTCAGCAACTATCGCCTGATGATTGAATTCCAAATATGGTGCGTTTTTACTCCTCTGTTTCAATCTCCAATCTCTGAAGAATGTCTCTCACAATACCAGCATCCTCAATCAGAGAAATTCCAAAACACTTTTTTCCTGCATCTTTTAAGGAGGCTCCTATATGATAAACATTTTTCTTATCCAAGATTAAAAAGCGATCATGATATACTTTCGTGTACCGCACTTCCAGTAAAGGATACTGGCTGTTGAAATTATTAACATCTTCTTGAGATAACTTGGTTCTTTTCAATGTATACATCACAACAGTCACATTTTCATTCTTTTTTGTGAGAAGATTCAGCGTTCCTATATCCACATAGCCATCAATTAAAACGATTTCCTTTTCCGCTTTTTGAATCAGGCTAACAATTAGGCTAAAAGCATCAAATATCTGATCCAATTTTTCATCCGTTTGCTTTTGATATTCCAGTTGTTTTAACTCCACATTACTGATACGCTCAAAAAGCAAGGCGTTATTAGCAATAAATCGCCTCATTTCCACGAATGCGCGCATAATACCAATACTTACCTTAATTGCCACTTCGCTATGTAGAACACTAGCCAACATAGAGATTCCCTGCTCTGTAAATACATAAGGAAGAGTCCTACGACCACCATAATTATTTTCGCCCTGCGCAGAACTTGAAATGCCAGTTTGGCATCTCAAGTTCTGATACTCCTCTTTCGTGAGCTGAAAACGAAAACCTGGTCTCAAATTTTTTTGAAAATTTTTTGATTTTGGGTGAGAGTTTTTCCGATTTTTTGTACCTATATAAGTGAAGGGGTTTTTAAGCCGCATTTCAAAAAATCCAGAG
>ENA-ORRZ01001355-ORRZ01001355.1-human-gut-metagenome-genome-assembly--contig:-NODE-1355-length-16082-cov-7.032071_pt1 | contig 16082 bp, 15 predicted proteins | sample MGYA00242185_ERZ509152 | MGnify/ENA primary metagenome ERZ509152 (study PRJEB26280, sample SAMEA2338668) | human gut metagenome | biome: human gut; feature: human-associated habitat; material: faeces... | reverse complement strand
CAGTCGTTTAGAATTAACAAAACAAGTTATGCAAACTATCGAGTTTTACAAGAATAACACCGTGGCTACAATCGAGTTGAATCGTGAAGCCATGACAATACTTGGGGATGATACGGATGGTTTTGTAGATATTATTAGAAATGTTGATACTGTTGATATAGCTATTTTATTAAAAGCTGAATCCGACGATAGAACGCGGGTAAGTTTACGATCTAAAGGTACTGATGTGAATGCTATAGCTAGCAATTTTGGCGGTGGCGGACATATTCGAGCTTCCGGTTGTACCATTAATTTACCATTACAGGAAGCAAAGCAAGCTCTTATTGAGGTGATTAAATAATGGATGGCGTTTTACCATTTCTAAAACCTCCTGGAATAACAAGCCATGATGCTGTTGCCATTTGTCGCCGCATTTTAAAAGAGAAGCGCATAGGACATAGTGGTACTTTAGATCCTATGGCATATGGTGTATTGCCAGTATTTCTTGGTAAGGCTACGCGACTCATTGAATACACTGATGGTTTTGATAAAACCTATGTGGCAGAATGTAAATTTGGGACTTTTACAGATACTGAAGATAGTTCAGGTCAACCAGTATTGCCTGATAATGACATGGTATTGCGAGATGGTGTTCTATTAAATGAATCGTCTCAAAGTTCAGAACTTTCTGATGCTATAGTAAAACCAACTTTTGAAGAATTAGTTAATACATTGAATACGTTCTCTGGAGTTCAAAATCAGAGACCATCAAAATATTCCGCTATTAAAGTAAATGGTATTCGTGCTTATGAATATGCCCGTAAAGGTATTTCTGTAGAATTGCCATTACGGAAAATTCATATAAAAAATATTGAGCTTGTAGCGTATGGCTTTCCATATTTTACAGTTCGTGTAACATGCTCTGGAGGCACTTATATTCGTTCATTATTACGTGATATATGTGTTTCATTAGGTATACCAGGAACGATGACATCTTTGGCGCGTACTCAAGTAGGGTCCTTTGATATTGGTTCTGCAAAAATGGCTGAGGAACTGATGATTCATGGTGAAAGCCTATTGTTACCAACGGATACAGCAGTTTCACATCTTTCAAAAGTAACGGTAAATAGTGTACAATTAAAGATGATGGTTCAAGGTAAACAATTATCTATTGATAGTGAATTTTCCTATACCAAACCAGATCATTATTATAGAGCCTATGGTCCTCATGGATTCATTGGTATTATGAAACGAACAAACCACACATTAAAGGTGGAAAAAAATATTTTTATTGAAGGATAAGTATGAAGCAATTACATTCGTTTGATGAACTACGTCAAATCAAAGATACAAAAGTATATGCCCTAGGTACCTTTGATGGCATTCATCGAGGTCATCAACGAGTTATACGGAAGGCTGTTGAAGAAGCTGCATCAGTTAATGGTGTTAGCATTATCATTACCTTTGAACATCATCCGTTGACAATTCTACATCCAGAACGTGTTCCGAAGAGGGTTATTCAAGAAGAGGTTATGGATACCGTTCTTGATGATTTGAATGTAGATTATATTTTGCGATTACCTATGAATGAAGAACTACTTCAAATGAGTGCTGATGAATTTTTAGATGCTCTTTGTACGGATATGAATGTTCAAGCCATCGTAATAGGTGAGAATTTTACATTCGGTGCAAAAGGATTAGGTAATCCTACATATATGAAACAAGTATTGGCTGATAAACATATACAAGTCCTAGTACAGCCTTTATTGCCTTGTGATGGTCTTAGTACACCTATTTCAAGTACTGAAATCAGAAAAGCGATTCGAGAAGGGCGTTTAGAAGATGCTACTGGTTGGCTAGGAAGACCATTTCAATTTAAAGGGACTGTTATTAAAGGTGATCAACGAGGGCGTACATTAGGGTTTCCTACATTAAATTTATTACTTCCTAATGAAATGGCTACACCTCCAGATGGAGTGTATGCTAATCGCGTGTGTATCGATGGCATTTGGTATGATGGGGTAGGTAATATTGGGGATAATCCTACATTTAAAAATCAGTACCATAGATGCGAAGTACATCTGTTTAACTTTGACCAAGATATATATGGAAAAGTAGTCCTTGTACAATTTATTTCCTATATTAGAGGAGAAGTTAAATTTAATAACTTACAAGATCTTATTGATCAAATGAAGGTGGATGAAGAACAGGCTTTAGCTATTTTGGCTAATGCATAATAAGGGGGTTCTCATGGATATTAAAGAAGCTCGTAAACAAATAGATAGCATTGATGCTGTATTAGTCGCTGAATTTGAAAAAAGACTATCTTTAATCAAAGAAATTGGTAAATATAAAGATGAACATCATTTACCCTTAGTAGATGAAGCGCGTGATGAAAGTATTATTGCATTGCATACTGCAAGTTGCAAAGATAAAACGTTATCACCTTATGTTGAAAATTATATAAAGACTGTTGTCTCTATGAGCAATGAGTTTTTAAAAGAGCATATGCATAAGCATATTTTTCTCATCGGTATGCCAGGAGCTGGTAAGACTACAGTTGGTAAAATGTTAGCCAAAGAATTGGGCCGAGACTTTTACGACTTAGATCAAACAATTCAAGATAAAGTAGGGAAATCTGTACAAAATATTTATATTTATGATGGTAAAGATGCTTTCACCGAGTATGAATACAGTACAATTAAAGAACTAATTCATAATAAGCCATCTGTTATTGCTACCGGTGGTGGTACGGTTACCTATGACAAAACAGTAAAGTTAATGCGTAATAATGGTCTTGTTGTATTTGTTAATCGCGATGTAAATCATATCCTAGATGATTTGGATCTTGAAATTCGCCCACTTGTTAAAGAAAGCATTGAGTATATCTTTAATGTATATGAAGAACGATACCCTTTATATGAAAAAGTGGCACATATTAAAATCGGTAATGAAGGCAGTATTACCGATGCGGTACAAGAAATTATTGAAGCCTTACCTAATACGGAGAAATAATGGACGCTATACGAGGATTTGTATACCGAACTATATATGAAAATACACAACGTACGTATTGCGTGTTTGTCCTTAAAGATTATAATGAGGAATACATTACTTGTACTGGTAAATTTGAGTCTCCTAAAGAGGGGGAAGATATCGAAGTTCGCGGCCGTTATGTAGAACATGAAAAATATGGTCGACAATTTGATGCTACTAGTGTAGAGAAGTTAAAACCTGATAATATGGGTGCTGCAAAGACCTACTTAATGAACTTAGGGATTAAAGGTTTTGGTGAAAAGTCCGTAGAAAAGGTACTTGATTATTTTGGTGTTCGTATATTAGAAATTTTACGAGAGGAACGTCCTGAAGAAATTAAGGATGTTCCTGGTCTTCGAAAAAGTGTTAAGGATGAACTATTTAATACGTTACTTGGTGAAGGTATTTTATCCGATTTAAATCACTTTTTTGAAAGTCACCATATTTCGTCTAAATGGAGTCGAACTGTATACACTTATTACGGTGTTCAGTCTGTGGCTGTTATTGAAGATAATCCTTATACTTTGTTACGTGTAGCACCAGATATGCTCTTTGGTACGGCAGATACACTGGCGGAACATTTAGGTATTACTGGCAGTGACTCTCGCCGTTTAGAGGCTGGTTTAGAATGGATTTTACGCAGTTTAGATAATCAAGGTCATACTTGTTTGCCCGTAGATCAACTTATTGGCCGTTTAGATGATCTATTACAAACTGATGCAGATGATATTGATAACTTTATTGAAGGTCTTTTGGAGCAAGGTGCTTTATATAGTACTTATTATGAAGATATCTTATATATTTACCCTCCAGAAATGTACGTGTCTGAAGTAGAAAGCGTTCATTATACAAAGGATTTCTTATTAGAGGCAGATCCAATTTCTCTAGATATTCCAAGTTTTATAGAGAAATTTGAAGCAGATAATCATATTACATTTGGTGATGCTCAAAAAGAGGCTATTCAGTTATCCTTCTTTGAAAAGTTTTCTCTTATTACTGGTGGCCCTGGTACGGGCAAAACAACGATTATTAAGGCTTTAGTAAAAGGGTTCCAACTTGGTGGATTAGGTCGTATTATCTTATGTGCCCCTACGGGGCGTGCTGCAAAACGACTTACAGAGGCTACCGAGTTTGAAGCAACAACGATACATCGCTTATTAGTGCCTGTTCAGGGCAGTGATTCTTATGACTTTACTAAGAATGAAGATGATCCTTTAGATATAGATGTTATTATCATTGATGAAGCATCTATGCTCAATGTACGTTTATTCTATTCGTTAATGGCAGCTATTCCAAAGGAAGCTCATGTTATTATCGTAGGTGACGTAGATCAATTACCACCTATTGGAGCAGGCTTTGTATTAAAAGATTTGCTCGATAGTGACTGTGTGCCTTATACGCGACTTAACCAGATTTATCGACAAAGTTCTGGTAATACTATTGTAGAAAGCGCCTATGCTATTAACCGTGGTGAAATGCCAAAACTTGATAGTCTAAGTGAAGAGTTTTCCTTTATACCTGTTAAGTCTTACGATATGATGATGAAAGCTATCATAGATGTATATAAGCGAGAACAGGAGCATATTGAGGATGAATTAGATATTCAAATTATTTCTCCTATGCGACGTGGTGAAGCTGGAAGTACGCTCATTTCTCAGTATGTACAACAAGCAGTTAATCCTCCAGATAGTTTAAAAGGGGAAGCACGCGTTAATGGTATTACATACCGTGTAGGGGATAAAGTTATCCAAATCCTCAATGATTATGAGCTAGAAGTCTTCAATGGTGAGATTGGAATTATATATGCCATTACACGGACCGATATTTGTATCCGATTTATCCATAAAGAGGTTCGTCTACCTATCGACGAAGCACATATGATTATGCCAGCTTATGCTATTACGGTTCATAAGAGCCAAGGTAGCGAGTATGGTGTGGTTATCATTCCATTTGTTCCACGTTATGGTGGTATGTTGCAACGTAATTTGTTGTACACTGCTGTTACACGAGCTAAACGGAAGGTTATTATCGTTGGTACAACGAGCGCTATAGAACGTGCTGTACGTACTGTAAACGGTGATGAACGATATACATTGTTTAAAGAACGACTACAAGGGAGATGTGATTCGTAATGAGTCTTTGGGATTTCCTATTTCCACCTGTATGTCCTCATTGTGGGGCCTCTGTAGCAACACAAGGGGATTGGTGTAAATCTTGTTTTACTGATCTACTGCATATTCGTCATGTACCAAACAAATTTCTACATTATGTAGAGGATGTATGTGTATTGGCTGAATACCGTGGTGGTTTAAAGTCTATAATTTACGATGTAAAATTCAACGAAAAAAAGGAGCAGTCCAAAGGGGCTGCTCCTTTTTTAGCATCGTACAACCTTTACATGAAATATGATGAGTTTCATATTGTTAATAACAAGTGCTCTGTTATTTATGATTATATTATTCCTGTTCCGTCTAGTGAAAGGAAAAAAGCTAAGAGAGGATATAACCAAGTTGATTTATTTTTTACCAAGTGGGCTAAATCTTTACAAAATATAGATAATAAACATTTTGCTTGGTTAGACTGTTTGTACAAATTTGATACTTCTAATGATATGTGGGCGTTAACGAATAAGGAACGACATCAAAATATTGATGATGCCTTTGTGGTAAAAGCTGAGTATAAGCATATGGAATTAGCTGATAAAAATATTTTAATTGTTGACGATATTTATACGACAGGCGCAACAATTGAGGCTGTAACAAAGGTGTTGAGGTCATATAAACCTCTTAAAATTGATGCTTTAACATTAGCTAGTGGTAGTTTTTAAATTTCCACAAAAAAAGCGTTCACCTTATGGTGAACGCTTAATCATGAGACTAACCAAGAACATCGATAAATGCTTTTACTACATCTGGATCGAAAAGGGAGCCAGATGCACTAAAGAGTTCTTCTTTTGCTTTAGCTTTAGTTTTTGCCCAAAATTCAGTAGAAGGATTCACTGTTGTATCGTAATAATCTGCTACAGCGATAATTCTAGCTCCTAATGGGATATTAGCACCACGCAAATGTTTAGGATAACCAGAGCCATCCCATTTTTCGTGGTGATAACGGATATAAGGCAAGATTTGTTGACAACATGGGTAGTTTTCAATCATATTGGCACCACTCGTAGCATGTTGTTTATACTTGGACATTTCTTGCTTGTTAAGATATGGAGATTTTTGAATTAATGCATTAGGTACCATTAATAGCCCTACGTCATGAAGTAAAGCTGCGTGGCGAATTTGTTCAATTTCATTTAATGGTAAGCCCATTTTAGCAGCAATACTAACTGCATAGTTTGAAACTTGGATAGAATGAGTGTATAGATGATAGCTCTTCATTTGTATCATTTGCAAGAGCTGAGCACTAATGGCTTCTAAACTGTCCTTCTCCAGTTCGTACAACCCTGATGGTTGCATTAATGATAACATAAACATAATAAACCCCTTTAACTAACATGTAGAACATATGGTACAACCCCTCGTACTTATGTTCATATCGTACAACTTTAGGCCGTTCTTATTTAATAGTATACAAATTATACACCATAAATAATGTTTTGTGTATGATACGTATGTTCTGTTATACATGTTGTATTCATATTTGGCATACTAAAAATAATTGACATTTTAGGAATGCACTAAATATAGTACCTTGAAATATTAATTTTATAAATATTAAAATAATATGAAGAATATTTTAGGTTTTCTATTACAATTTTCTATACATCGGAAAAAAGGGGTTGCAAAATTTGTTCTCATTTCAATGAGAAATAAACGTTAATATGTTCGATAAAGATAAAAGTTTTGTATATTTTATTAAATTATATGTCTTCGTAAATCTAGACATGAATTATGTTATTCTTTATAATACGTCTATACGGGTCTGTGGTTGAAAGTCGATGCCAGTCGCAGGCAAAACGATCCACATAAGCAACCCAAGGGGTTGTGAGCATGGTGCGGCTTAGGTGTAAGTCCTGCCGGTAAAACCGAGAGGAGTAGTAGTGGGGAGTCTCGGACTTATGAGCGAACCTTCCAGCAGGCGAGTGTGGGGGCAAAGACCAGGTCAGCCGTATACGGGCACATGAGGCTTTTCTCATGTGCTTTTTTCTTTTTATACATCTGTATATTAAAAAATCTATAGAAAACCACTACCTATGGGAAAGTTATTATACATTGATATTATAATTATACAATGAGTGCATAAAAATAAAATGCAAATATAGTAATTTATTGATATCTAAGGATTTTCTATACAAAATTGTTGACATAATTATACTAAGTGATATACTAGTGTAATAAAAATAGTTAGTTTAGTGAACGAGGATGATTTGATGTTAAATAGGAAGTTAAAAAAATTAATCATTGGTGGTTGTATGTTAGTAATGGCTGGTACTGTAATTGGTGGTTGTGGAACTTCTACACAAACAACTTCTAATAAATTAATCGTTGGTACTAATGCCACATTTGTTCCATTTGAATTTAAAGATGAAAAAACTCAAGACTATACAGGCTTTGATATTGATCTTATTCGTGCCATCGGTAAGCGTATCAATAAAGATGTAGAGCTTAAGAATATTGCCTTTGATGCTTTAATTCCAGCGTTAAATACACATGATATTGATGTAGCAGCATCGGGTATGACTATTACAAAAGCTAGAAGTGAAAAGGTATTATTCTCTTCTCCATATTATGAAAATGCACTTGCTGTAGTATATAAAGATGGTGCCAATATTACATCCCTTGATGATCTTAAAGGTAAAAAGATTGCTGCTCAATTAGGTACAACTGGTGCTGATTTAGCTCATAAAATTGAAGGTACTACTGTAAAAGAGTTTGACCATAGTAATGAAGCTTTGTTAGAATTACAAAATGGCGGTGCTGATGCAACTGTAATTGACTTGCCGGTAGCTCAATATTATAGTACTAAACATCCAGACCAACATATTAAATTTATGGCATATCCAAATACGAAAGAATATTTGGGCTTAGCAATCAATAAAGACAACAAAGACTTGCAAGAACAAATTAATAAAGCAATCGCCGATATGAAGGCCGATGGTGAATTTAATACATTATATAAAAAATGGTTTAATGTAGATGCACCAGCTGATATGCCAGTAGTGTTAGAATTTAAATAATAGGAGAGATTATGAGTTTTAATTGGGGGTTAATTGCGGATAATTTACCGCTTTTATTACAAGGTGCACTTGTAACCGTTGAAATTACAGCCATGTCTGTAGGCTGTGGTTTCTTTATCGGTCTATTAGTAGCCTTAGCAAATTTATCTAAATTTACAGTAGTTAGATTATTAGCGAAATGTTATGTAGATATCATTCGTGGTACACCATTATTGGTACAAATCTTCTTGATTTACTTTGCATTGCCAATGATTACTGGCCAACGTATTGATCCATTTATTGCTGCTGTTACAGCTTGTAGTATTAACTCTGGTGCATATGTATCTGAAATCTTCCGTGCTGGCATTCAGTCTATTGATAAAGGTCAAATGGAGGCTGGTCGATCTCTTGGTTTAACTTGGGGTCAAACAATGCGCTATATCATTATGCCTCAAGCTTTCAAAGCAATTATTCCACCATTGGGTAATGAATTTATTGCTATGTTGAAAGACTCCTCATTGGTTTCTGTAATTGGTTTCGAAGAATTGACACGCCGTGGTCAACTAATCATTGCCAAAACATATGCATCATTTGAAATTTGGGGGACAGTTGCTGTTATCTACCTTATTATGACAGTAACAATTTCACAATTGGTTGGTTACCTTGAAAGGAAATATAGCATTAAATGATTAAGTTAGAAAATGTACATAAATCCTTTGGTAAAAATGAAGTATTAAAGGGCATAGATTTACATATCGAAAAAGGTCAAGTTGTAGTTATTATTGGTCCATCAGGTTCTGGTAAAAGTACAGTATTGCGTACTATGAATTACTTAGAAGAGCCTACATCTGGTAAGGTTATTGTAGATGGTATGGATCTTTCAGATAAATCTAAACTTAATGAAGTCCGTGCGGAAGTAGGCATGGTATTCCAAAACTTTAATCTTTTTCCACACATGACTGTAATGGAAAATCTGACCTTAGCACAAACTAAGGTCCGCAAAACATCTAATGATGAGGCTAAAAAAATTGGTCAATCTTTATTAGATCGAGTAGGTTTGAAAGATAAAGCAAATGCTTATCCTGACTCTTTATCTGGTGGTCAAAAGCAACGTGTTGCTATAGCTCGTGCTTTAGCAATGAAACCAAAGGTTATGCTCTTTGATGAGCCTACCTCTGCATTGGATCCAGAAATGGTTCGCGAAGTTCTGGATGTAATGAAGTCTCTAGCCGAAGAAGGTATGACGATGGTTATTGTTACTCACGAAATGGGCTTTGCTAAAGAGGTTGCGGACCGAGTATTATTTGTAGATGGTGGATTAATTCTTGAAGATGATACTCCTGAAAAAGTATTTGATGCACCAACAAATGATCGAACAAAATTGTTCTTATCGAAAATTTTATAATAATAATTTCTAACATAAAAGGAAGTAAATTCTGTTTATAGAGTTTGCTTCCTTTTTTGACTTTTTTTAAAGTTAACTGAATTTGTACATATTAGATTTTATGATATATGAATCTATTTATATCTATTAATATATTTGATAACTTGATGTCAATTCATTCAATTAGCCCCTATACATAAGCCATTCTAGGTATTAATTAATCTATGAAATACGATTATTGCCATAAATATTTGTGATATATAAATATTTTATACATATATATCTTATGATAATAATTTTTAATTCATATAATTTTATGATTATAAAATTATGCAATAAATTAATATGCTGTTCGTAAATATTTATAACATGATAAATAAAGGGTTTTATGTGATTTTTGTAGGGTGGGATACAAATAAGATATCTTTGTATATTCATTAAAAGTGTTAATATTATTGTTTGATATTTTATACATGCTGTGTTATGATACAAGTGTAGTGCAAGACAGTAAGACAATATATATATTTTTAGGAGGATGTTACCATGTTAGGTAAAGTAAAATGGTTCAGCGCAGAAAAAGGTTATGGTTTTATAGAACGCGAAGACGGTAGCGATGTATTCGTACATTACTCTGCAATTCAGGACGAAGGTTTCAAATCTTTGACAGAAGGTCAAAATGTAGAGTTTGATATCGTTGATGGTAACCGTGGCCCTCAAGCTGCTAACGTTGTAAAAGCGTAATAACATACCAAAAAATACATAAAAGCAACATATAGTAAAACTCTGATATCGTATGATATCAGAGTTTTTTTGCTACTACTGAAAGTAATATTTATAATTCTACAAAAAATATAAAAATTTTTTGAAAAAAAGAGGAGTTTTATATGTGAATGTAGAAATACTAAATATAACACGAGAGATAAGTAAAAAAATACTACACACTCGTATCTCGTGGATGATTTTTAGAAAGGGTGTTGACTTATGAAAGTAGCAATCAGAGGTAAAAACATTGAAGTGACAGATGCTTTAAGAGCATACATCGAAAAGAGATTGAGCAAATTAACTCGTTACTTCGATGATGAGTTAGATGCACAAGCGGTTTTATCCGTTGTAAAAGATAAATCTACTGTTGAACTTACATGCTTCGTTAATAAAATTGTTCTTCGTGGTGTAGAAACAAACGATGATATGTATGCTGCTATTGATTTGGTAATAGACAAAATTGTACGTCAAATTCACAAACATAAAACTCGTTTAGCTAAACGCTTTAAAAAACAAGAGGCTTTCCATCCAGAAGCTTTAGCAGCTCCTGTAGAAGAGGAAGCTATTGAAGTTGTAAAACGCAAACGCTTTGCAGTACGTCCTATGGATGTAGAAGAAGCTATTTTACAAATGAATCTTATTGGTCATGACTTCTTTATGTTCTTCAATGCTGAAACAGAAGCAATGAATGTAGTATATCGTAGACATGATGGATTCTATGGCTTGATCGAGCCAGAATTACAATAACCTATAATGTCGGCTGACAATAATCCTAACTCCTTTCTACTTTTTTAATCAGCCGATTATTATACTAAGGTGGATGACCATTTTGAGTCATCCACCTTTTTTATAAAAACCTATAAATAATCGTGAAATGCCTTGAATTCTTTGACTATTCAAGGCATTTTCGTTATAATAAATTAGATAAAATAATGTAAGATGTCCTATAGAGGAGTGATTTGTTTGTTAAGCTTTTTACAAAGGCTATTAGGCAATAATAACGCAAAAGAAATCAAGAAAATGCGTGCTATTGCTGATCATATTAATGAAATTGAACCGAATTATGTTAAATTAAGTGATGCTAACTTAGTAGCAAAAACCGATGAGTTTAAACGTCGTTTGCAAAAAGGGGAAACGTTAGACGACATTTTACCAGAAGCATTTGCCGTAGTTCGTGAAGCGTCTAAACGCGTGTTAGGCATGCGTCATTTTGATGTACAGTTGATTGGTGGTATTTGCCTTCATAGAGGTAATATTGCAGAAATGCGTACTGGTGAAGGTAAAACATTAGTTGCTACATTACCAGTATATCTAAATGCTTTGACAGGCAATGGGGTGCATGTTGTTACAGTAAATGATTATTTGGCGACTCGCGATAGCGAACAAATGGGGCGTTTATATAACTTCTTAGGTCTTTCTACAGGTCTTATTGTAGCTAATCTCGATTTTAACCAACGTAAAGAAGCATATGCATGCGATATTACATATGGTACAAATAATGAGTTTGGTTTTGACTATTTGCGCGATAACATGGTATCTGATGTATCACAAATGGTACAACGTCCATTGAATTATGCAATTGTCGATGAAGTTGACTCCATCCTTATCGATGAAGCGAGAACTCCATTAATTATTTCTGGGCCTGGACAACGTTCCACAGATAATTACTATAAGTTGGCTAAAATTGTTCCTCATCTTGTGAAAGATGAAGATTATACAATTGATGAAAAACAAAAAACCATTGCACCTACAGATTCTGGTATTGCTAAAGTCGAAAAAATGCTTGGTGTTGAAAACTTGTATGATTCAGAAAATATTGAGTTAAATCATCTACTTGGTGCATCTCTTCGTGCATATGCTATGATGCATCGCGATACTGACTATGTAGTTAAAGATGGTGAAGTTGTTATCGTCGATGAATTCACAGGTCGTTTGATGTTTGGTCGTCGTTATTCCGATGGTTTACACCAAGCAATCGAAGCTAAAGAAGGCTTGAAGGTTGAACGTGAAAGCCAAACATTGGCTTCTGTTACATTCCAAAACTATTTCCGTATGTATAAAAAGCTTGCTGGTATGACTGGTACAGCCAAAACAGAGGAAAAAGAGTTTATCGATATTTACGGTTTGGAAGTATTACCTATTCCTCCAAATAAACCATTGGCTCGTATAGATTTGCCTGATCAAATCTTTAAAACAAAGGCAGCTAAATATCGTGCCGTAGTACGTAATGCTGTAGAACGCCATCAAACTGGTCAACCAATTTTGATTGGTACTACATCTATTACACAATCTGAAGAACTTTCAGATATGTTATTACGTGCAGGAGTACCACATAAAGTATTGAATGCTAAACATCATGAAAAAGAAGCGGAAATTGTTGCAGATGCTGGTCAAATGGGTATGGTGACAATCGCTACAAACATGGCTGGTCGTGGTACTGATATCACACTTGGTGAAGGTGTCCCTGAATTAGGCGGTTTGGCTATCTTAGGTACTGAACGTCATGAAAGTCGCCGTATCGATAATCAGTTGCGTGGTCGTGCTGGTCGTCAAGGTGACCCAGGCTCCTCTCAATTCTTCTTATCCTTAGAAGATGATTTGATGCGTATCTTTGGTGCTGACAATATTACAGGCATTATGGATAAACTTGGCATGGAAGAGGATGAACCTATTGAGCATTCTTTGATTACTAAATCTATTGAACGTGCTCAAAAGAAAGTAGAAGATCATAACTATAATATTCGTAAATATGTACTCGAGTATGATGATGTTATGAATCAACAACGTGAAGTATTATACGAACAACGTCGTCGTATTTTACGTAATGAGTCCTTACGTGACACAATCAATGAAATGATTGATAAACTTGTTACTGAATCTGTAGATGCTTATGCAGATGAAAAATTATATCCAGAAGAATGGGATTATGAAGGTCTTTATAAGCATTTAAGTCAATATTTCTTAACAGAAGAGATTATGTCCTCTCAAGATATGGAAGAGTATAGCCGTCAAGAATTGTTAGAACGTTTACTTGAAATTGCTCATGCTGAGTATCAAGATCGCGTTGATATGCTTGGTGATGCTATGTTTGGCCAACTTGAAAAGGCTATTATGTTGCGCGTTGTTGATAACAAATGGATGGAACATTTGGATAATATGGATATGTTGCGTGAAGGTATTGGCCTTCGTGCATATGGCCAAAAAAATCCATTGGTGGAATATAAATTTGAAGCCTTTGATATGTTCCAAAACATGATTGCTGCAATTCAAGATGAAACAATCATGGCGTTATACAAAATTCGTGCACAATTGATTCAAGAAATTGAAGAACCAGTTGACCACTTAGAAGGTGCACAACCCCATCATGAAGATGTGTTGGAGCCACAAAACATAGATTAAGATTTGTGAATGGCACGTTGCTCAATGGGATTTCCTTCTGGGCAACGGCCATTTTTCTATTTTATTAAGGTGATAATTTATCGATGTAATAAGCTAATAAGTAAAAGGTGGTGAACATAAATTGTTAGAAGATTTAAAACCGATTATTTCTAATCTTGAAGAACGTATTTATGGAATGAGGGATTCACTTTAACATCGCTCAGAAAGAGGATCGAATCTTTACACTAGATGTACAAATGAGCGACCCTACATTTTGGGACGATCCTGATAAGGCTCGTGAGATTTCTCAAGAGGCTACACAATTAAAGAATGCTGTAGAAAGCTATAAACAACTTGTTAGTGACATCGAAGATGCTAATGTAATGCTAGAGATGGCTATAGAGGAAGATGATCGTTCTCTAGAAGGAGAGATTAAGGATTATGTTCAACAAATAGAAGAAACTGTAGAAAAACAAGAGGTTCTTTTATTGCTTAGTGGTGAGTATGATGCTAATAATGCAATCTTAACATTTCATGCTGGTGCAGGTGGTACAGAAGCACAAGATTGGTGTTCTATGCTGATTCGAATGTATTTGCGTTGGGCAGAAAAGACTGGGTTTTCCGTGGAACTTATGGATGAACAACCTGGCGATGAAGCGGGAATCAAAAGTGCAACATTTCTTATTAAAGGCGAAAATGCCTTTGGTTATTTAAAATCTGAAAAAGGTGTTCACCGTCTCGTTCGTATATCGCCATTTGATGCTGCAGCACGTCGTCATACTTCATTTGCAGCTGTTGATGTAATGCCAGAAATTGATGATACTGTGGAAATCAATATCGATATGAAAGATGTCCAAGTTGATACATATCGTGCAAGTGGTGCTGGTGGGCAGCATATTAATAAAACGGATTCTGCTGTTCGTATGACGCATAAACCAACAGGCATTGTAGTTCAATGTCAATCTCAGCGTTCTCAAATGCAAAATAGAGAACAAGCTCTTCGTTTATTACGTGCAAAATTATTTGAATTAGAACTTGAAAAGCAGGCTGAATTAAAAGAACAAATTGGTGGGACATACCAAGCTATTGAATGGGGAAGCCAAATTAGATCCTATGTATTCCATCCTTATAATATGGTAAAGGATCATCGTACATCGGTTGAAACTGGTAATGTACAGGCTGTTATGGATGGCAATATCGACCAATTCATAGAAGGCTATTTAAAGAAAGAAGCTAATTTAACAGTATAGGTGCTATAATGAAAAAATTTTTAATATTCATCGTCTTGCTTATCATTGTATGTGTGGTGGGTGCTCAATTTGTAGTTCCAAAATATATGGAATCTATTGTAGAAGATGAGTTAAATCAATCACTTAAACCTTCCAGCCAAACTGTTGTTATTGAATCTACACCAGCCTTTAAACTGGTTTACGGACAAGCAGATCACGCGGCAGGAACATTGGAAAATGTTCAATTAGGAAAGTTGAATTTTTCTAGTCTTCATTATGAGGCAAATAATATTGTTATTAATCCTATTTCTCTCATTGCATCTCATGAGGTTGAGGTCCTAAGTCTTGGTCCATCCTATGTAGAAGGTATTGTATTAGAGGATGATTTAAAGAAATTCCTTATTCAGAATACAGAAGGTCTGCAGGATGCTAATGTAGTAATTAATAATGACCGTATAGCATTAACTGGGACTGTTAACATTATGGGGTCTTTGAAAGGAACAGCTAGTTTGGAAGGCGCCTTGCAGTTGAAAGATAATGTTTTATCATTTGCTCCTAGTCGATTTACAGTTAGTGGATTGACTATTGCAGGTATTACATCACAACAATTGCATCCTATTGCTATCTATGATTTTAATAATTTCCCAGTTCCGGTTAAAGCTGAGTCTGTTAACGTTGAAAATGGAGAAATTCATATTAAGATTAAACCTGTACTCAATTAGAAAGGAAATATCGTGCATACTGTTAAGAAAACTAAGCACTCATTAGTTCTTATACTATGTATCATAGTAGGACTTATTTCAGCACTCTATTTAGTAATGGAGCGCAATACAATTGAAAAGGCACAAAATCATATTGAGAATATAGTAGATTATGATGCTGTACTTCGAGCTAATGCCTTTGAAAAACGTAGTCAAAAAGATGCTTTTGATGCACTGAAAGAGGCGGGAATAACGGCATTTGCCATTTATGATAGAACATTAGAAAAGGCAAATGACGCTGGTGAAATTAAATTACTTTCATCACAAGATATGTCCGATGTTCGTATCAATGGTGGTTCTATTAAACCAGGCGCTACTTATGTTGCACTTATTCCTGGTAAAGAAGGCTATTATAAAGAAATTCGGGAAGATTTATATCATCGTATTAGTAA
>ENA-ORRZ01001353-ORRZ01001353.1-human-gut-metagenome-genome-assembly--contig:-NODE-1353-length-16108-cov-4.811499_pt1 | contig 16108 bp, 19 predicted proteins | sample MGYA00242185_ERZ509152 | MGnify/ENA primary metagenome ERZ509152 (study PRJEB26280, sample SAMEA2338668) | human gut metagenome | biome: human gut; feature: human-associated habitat; material: faeces... | reverse complement strand
GTAGAGCAGTAGACTCTTAATCTATTTGTCCAGGGTTCGAGTCCCTGGAGGCGCATTAAAAGGTCTGATTTTGCAGATAATGGAAGCTGCGGGGTCGGACTTTTTTTGTGTCTGAAAACAAGTGTGAACAGGCTGTAGGATTATTTTTTCTTTTTGCAGTTTAATGCTGTTTCCACTTCCTTAAAGCATTTGCTCAGGTGAAGGAAACGCCGATCCAGATCCCGCCGGTCGCAGGTGGCGCGCTGGAGTTTTTTTACAAAACATGGAGGAAGAAGCATAAAAGTCATAAACCTTCTTTCTATAAATTATATATTGATGCCCCGGCATCCGGATTTATCTGTAGGAAGATCCGGCGCCGGGGCTTTTTGGAGTCTGCTTTATTCTTTATCATATGCCGGGATTTCCCTGGCTGCTACCAGCTTGCAGATGGGATTTCCCATAGAGGAAAATTTTTCCTCATATTCTGTCATTACATTTCCCTCATTCATGGGACTGTGGTGGAGATCGAAGGTATGGGCCTTGATCTGCCAGCCAGCCTGGGGGATAGCTTCCAGGGAATAATCGAAAAGTCCCCGGTTGTCTGTTTTAAACTCGATCACGCCGTCGCGGGCAAGAATCTGGTCATAGACAGCCATGAAATCGGGAGAGGTAAGGCGGCGTCTGGCGTGACGATCCTTAGGCCACGGATCTGAGAAATTTAGATAGATGCGGCTTACTTCGCCGGGGGCGAAATAGTCAGCCATGGCCTTTGCGTTAATGCAGAGGAAATAAATGTTATCCAGTTCCAGTCCGGCTCTTTTCTGCAGGCCTCTCAGAAGTACGCTGGAATACCGTTCGATTCCAATGTAGTTGATATGGGGATTTTTCTGAGCCAGCTCCATGATAAAGCGCCCTTTTCCCATTCCTACCTCTATTTCGATGGGATGGTCATTTCCGAATACCTGGTTCCAGCTTCCTTTGTGGAGGGCCGGTTCCTGGATCACATAGGGACTTGAGGCGATGGTTTCCTCTGCCCCGGGAATATGTCTTAAACGCATAGATGTATGTCCTCGTCTTTCTTTGCGGTCAAACCGCAGGGAAGTGTAGTTGTTTTATCCGCAGACTGCGGTTTTTGTAAGGATGATCGGACTTATTTTAACATTCAAATGGGGGAAATGCAACTGTGAAACGCAGGCGGAAGCCTGTCAAAAACGAGAAAAACGGTTTCAAGGTATATTTTTAGGATATGATCATATAGTTCCTTCATAAAATCCTTCCAATTCCTAGTGCAATTTCAATATAAATAAGGTATAATATGAACACAGAGAGTTTCTGTAGAAATCTGCTGATACAAAGGAGGAAGGGATATGTCAAACCTGGAGCATACCACCAGCTGGCAGCAGATCCAGCAGGGGGTCAAAGAGGCAGAACGTTTGATTGTGAATAAAAATTATAATCTGGTGATGGTAAAAGCAAGACAGACATTAGAGTGCATGGTTCGCTGTATGGCGGAGAAGGCCTGTCTGGTGGAGGGCGATCTGTCAGATACCATTGACCAGCTGTATGAAGGCGGCTGGATCAATAAGACGACAAAAGATAATTACCATACCATCCGCATTCTTGGGAATAAGGCGGTGCATGAAAATGACAATACAGCGTATAATGCCAATCAGGCATACCAGCTTTTAACCCAGGAGGTTCATGCTTTTTCTCATGATGGCGGCGCTTCCGGAGGGGGGCGGACCCAGAGAATATCTTCCGGAGGAGGCCGGGAACGTACTGGACAGAGGGGAAGCCAGAGGCCTGCATCTGCTGGAAACCGTGCGGGAGGCAGCCGGCCTGTCCAGGGGCAGAGAACCCAGACCGGACGTTCCGGTTACAGCTCCGGACAGCGAAATCCAAATGTCAGACGGAGAAAACGCAGGGGAGTATCACCGCTGTTTTATCTGTGGCGTCTTCTGATTCCGCTCCTGGTGGTGATCCTTCTGATCGTAGTGATCCAGATGATCCGTCCCGGAAAGGATGAGGTTAAAGATACGGCAGCTCCCACTGAAAGCTCACAGACGGTTGAGAGTATGCCGGAAACAGAGCCGGAGACAGAACCGGAGACGCAGCCGGAGGCTGAACGTTATGTAGTGACAGGCAACAGCGTAAATGTTCGTACAGAGCCGTCCACCAGCAGCCATATTCTGGTACAGCTTTCTCAGGGCACAGAGGTGGATTATGTAAAGCGGTATAATAATGACTGGACTGTGATTAACTATGACGGACAGGAGGCTTATGTTTCCAGCCAGTACATTGAGAAAAAGGCTTCGGAGAGTGAGCCTTCTTCCGAAGAGGATGCAGAAAGCGCCAGTGGAACAGACGCAGCAGAAGTTCAGGCTCAGTAGCAGAAAATTTCCAGATATTTGAAATTAAAGGAGATATGTCATTCATGGAAAAGGGAGGGCATATCTTTTTTATTGTATTGTTCTGAAAAAAATTTTGTTAAAAATTTATTTATTCTACAAAATGCCACTGGTAATTTCAGAAAAAAAGAGTATTATAAGGGAATATAAAAAGGAGGCGTAAAAATGGACAAAATAATTGACCGGTTATCTGACATTGAGAAAGCCGCCGGATCTTTAATGGACGATGCAGGAGTCCGAAAGAAGGCTCTTGCAAAGGAAATGGAAGAGAAAACGGCGGCTTTTGACAGAGAACTGGAGCAAAAAACAGCTGCGCGCATTTCATGCATCCAGAAGCAGATGGAGCAGGAGATGCAGGAGGAACTGGATAAGCAGGCCGCTGATGCCAGGGGCATGATCGCCCGTTTGGAGGAAACTTATGAGAAACAGCATAAATTGTATGCAGAGAGCCTCTTTCGGAGCATGATAAAGGAGTGAGCCTATGGGAAGCTTGATTCATTACAGCGGCATTTCTACCAAGATAAGGGCTATGGAACGGTGGCGTATTAAGCCGGAACAGTTTGAACAGATGGCCGCTTTGGAAAGCGTTCCTGAGGCAGTCCGTTTTCTTCGCTCCCTGCCGCCGTATGAGAAGATTTTTTCCGGTGTTGAGGATAAAGAACTCCACAGGGGGAGGATTGAACAGCTTTTGAACCTGGCCCAGTACGAGGACTTTGCAAGTCTGTATCAGTTTGCCAATATGAAACAGAGGCGGTTTTTAGACCTGTATTTCATGCATTATGAAATAGGGATCGTAAAGACCTGCCTGAGAAACGGAGCCGGACGCCGTGAGTCCGCTCAGGATCTGTCGGGTTTTAAGGAGTTTTTTGACCGCCATTCTTCTGTGGATCTGGCCCAGCTTTCTCAGTGCCGTTCTATTGATGAGGTGATTTCGGGTCTGAAGGGCACGATTTACTACAGTCCGCTGGAAAGCCTGCGGCAGAAGGGACAGGCAGCTCTTCCGGCGTGTGAGACAGCGGTGGATATGCTGTATTTTAAAACGGTGTGGAAAATAAAGGAAAAATATCTTTCCGGACAGGAAAAAAAGGATCTGACCCAGTGCTTCGGTACCCGGATGGATATGCTGAACCTGCAGTGGATCTGCCGGGCAAAGAAGTATTACCATCTGCCTGAGGGCGAAATTTATGCAATGATCATTCCGATCAGCCTTCATCTGAAAAAAACAGAGATCCGGGCTATGGCCCAGGCAGAAGATGTGGAGCAGGTTTACGCGCTGATCCGAAACAGCTGGTACGGACGGCTGGATCTGGGAAACCTGGAAAAAGGACAGAGTCTGGAAGAACCCTGCAGGGAAGTGATAGACCGTATTTATGAGCTTACCAGCAGGAAGGAGCCTTATTCTGCGTCTGTACTCAATTCATACCTGTATTTTAAAGAGAGGGAGATTGAGAAAATCATTACTACCATTGAGCGGATCCGCTACGGAGTGGCGGCCGGCATATAAAGGGGGGGTTAAAACGTGATCGAAAAGATGAAGTTCTTAAGTATTACCGGCCCCAGAGAGGATATTGACCGGGTGGCGGATACCTATCTGTCCCGATATGAGATCCACCTGGAAAATGCTCTTTCTGAGCTGAAAACGGTAAAAAACTTAAGACCGTATATTGAAGTTAATCCGTACAGGGATCAGCTGGCCATGGCCAGAAGCCTGATGGAGCGGTTTGGAGGACAGCTGCCGGAGGTAAAACGGTCCGGAGAGGAAACTCTGCCGGACATTCAGGAGGCGTCCTCTTTTGTGGAGCGCTTAAGTGAAGAGTTAAAGGAACTGACGGACCGCAGAGAGGAGCTTTTGATCCAGATCGAGGCATTGAAAAAGTCCAAGGACCGGGTGGCTCCCTTTACGGAGCTGAACTACAGCCTGCGGGAGATCCTGGGCTTTAAGTTTATCAAGTTCCGCTTCGGACGCGTTACCAGAGAGTATTACGATAAGATCAATAATTATGTATATGATACAATAGACACCGTTATGTTTAAGTGTCTGGAGGATTCAGAATATGTCTGGTTTGTATATTTTGTACCGGACAAGCTGTCGGAAAAAATCGACGCGATCTATGCTTCTATGCATTTTGAGCGTGTGTTCCTGCCGGATGAATATGAAGGCACGCCGCTGGAAGCAGAGCATGTTCTGGAAGAAAAGATCCAGGCATTGGAGGCCGAGAAGTTAGAGGCAGAACAGGCGGTAAAGACGATTCTGGAGGATAAAAAGGAAGAGCTTACAAAAGCATGGATGCGGCTGGAGCGCTTCGGAATCAATTTTGACGTGCGCAAGCTGGCAGCCTGCACCATGCACAATTCCAATAACTTCTATATTCTCTGCGGCTGGATGTCCGAAAGCGACGCCAGAGCCCTCAGAAAGGAAATTGAGGGGGATGAGAATACCTTCTGTATTGTAGAGGATAACCGGGGAAATATTACCAGCACCCCTCCGACCAAGATGAAGAATCCGGGACTGTTTAAGCCCTTTGAAATGTATGTGGAGATGTATGGACTTCCTTCCTACAATGAGATCGACCCGACGATCCTCATTGGGATTACTTATTCCATTCTGTTTGGATTTATGTTTGGAGATGCGGGACAGGGACTCTGTCTTCTCATAGGAGGCTTTCTTTTGTATCGATTTAAGAAGGTGCGTCTGGCGGGCATTATTTCCTGCTGCGGCTTCTTCTCAACGATTTTCGGCTTCCTTTTCGGCAGCATCTTCGGTTTTGAGGATATCATAGACGCCATATGGCTACGTCCTCAGGAGGCAATGACAGACCTGCCCTTTATCGGCCGTCTGAACACCGTGTTTGTGGTTGCTATTGCGATCGGTATGGGTATTATTCTTTTGTGCATGATCCTCAATATCATAAACAGCGCCAGAGTCCATGATACGGAAAAACTCTGGTTTGATACGAACGGCGCTGCGGGCCTTGTCTTTTATGCGGCTCTGGCAAGCGTGATCGTGCTGTATATGAGCGGAAAAGCCCTTCCTGCTACGATTGTTCTGGTTATTATGTTTGTGATCCCTCTGGCTGTGATATTCTTTAAGGAGCCTCTGACAGCTATGGTGGAAAAGAAATCCGAGAAGATATCCGGCGGTGTGGGAATGTTTATTACTCAGGGTATTTTCGAGCTCTTTGAAGTGCTTTTAAGCTATTTTTCCAACACACTTTCTTTTGTCCGTGTGGGCGCCTTTGCAGTGAGCCATGCAGCCATGATGCAGGTGGTGCTGATGCTTGCTGGCGCTGAGGCGGGAGATCCCAACTGGGGCATCGTCATCGGCGGCAACCTCTTTGTCTGCGGTATGGAGGGACTGATCGTGGGGATCCAGGTGCTTCGTCTGGAGTATTATGAGCTGTTCAGCCGTTTCTACCGGGGCAGCGGACGTGCATTTGAGCCTTATGGAAGATAGGAAAATGTAAAAAATTACAATATAAGGAGAACAAAATTATGAGTTTATTAGTTAAGATCACATTGAGCGCAGCACTTATTTTAAGCATTGGGGTTCCCTTTGGAGCATTTGCGGCAGGGGAGAAGACAAGAGGCCGCTATAAGACAGCTCTGGGAGCCAATCTGTTCCTTTTCTTCGGCACCATGGTGATTGCGGCTGTGCTGATGTTTAATGGAAATGCATTTGCGGCAGAGGAAGCGGCTTCCGCAGCCGGTTCAGCTTCCTCCGCAGCCGGTATGGGTTACTTATCTGCAGCTCTTGCAACCGGTCTTTCCTGTCTGGGCGGCGGTATTGCAGTATCTGCTGCAGCCAGCGCAGCGTTAGGAGCTATCAGTGAGGACAGCTCGATTCTTGGTAAATCCTTAATCTTCGTAGGTCTTGCCGAAGGTGTGTGTCTGTACGGTCTGATCATTTCCTTTATGATCCTTGGTAAGCTGTAATGAAAATGTATCTGATCAGCGACAACATCGACACTTGGACCGGCATGAGGCTGGCAGGTGTTGAAGGGGCTGTGGTACATGAGAGAGAGGAACTGAAACAGGAACTGGATAAGGTCCTGGCCGATAAGGATATAGGCATTATCCTGCTGACGGAGAAGTTCGGCAGGGAATTTCCGGAGATCATCGATAATGTAAAGCTGGAACGCAGGCTTCCATTGATCGTGGAGATCCCGGACCGCCATGGTACCGGCCGCAAGCCGGACTTTATCACCTCTTATGTAAACGAAGCCATTGGACTGAAGCTGTAGGGCGCAGCCGCCCAGGCACATTTTTGCAGAGAAAGCAGGTGAATCGCATGACAACAGAAGAAAAACTGAAGCATTTTCAGGAAATCTGCATGACAGATGCCAGAGAAAAAAGCGCCCGTATGCTGGATGACTGCGTCCGGGCGCTGGACGCGGCCTTTGAGGAGCATAAGGCAGAGGCAGAGCGCAGGGCTGCCATGCAGGAGGAGGCCCAGAAGGAAAAGCTGGAGCGTGAAAAAAATAAAAAGCTTTCCATCGGACAGCTGGATTTAAAGCGTGAAATAAGCCGCAGGCAGGAGGAGCTTAAGGATAAGCTGTTCGTGGAAGTAAAGGATATGCTGGCGAATTTTATGGAAACAAGAGAGTATCAGGAGCTTCTGGAACGGCAGATCCGGAGCGCTAAGGAATTCGCAGGAGATGAGGCGCTGATCGTTTATATGGATCCCTCTGATGAGGATAAGGCCCGCAGGCTGGCTCTCCACAATAACGTGACGGTAAAGATCAGCGAGTATTCCTTCAGCGGGGGGATCCGGGCTGTGATCCCGTCCAAGCATGTTCTGATCGATCATTCCTTTGACACCAAGTTAAAGGAAGCCAGACATGATTTTACATTTCATTTGGGAGGTAAGTAAATGACGAAGACAGGTGTGATCTACGGCATCAACGGCCCTGTGGTTTCTCTGGAGGGAGATCCCGGTTTCCAGATGAACGAAATGGTGTACGTTGGAAAGGAAAATCTGGTAGGCGAAGTCATCGGACTTACCTCACAAAAGACAACGATCCAGGTCTATGAGGAGACCAGCGGCTTAAAGCCGGGAGAGGTTGTCACCGGGACGGGAGCGCCTGTGTCCGTTACCCTTGCTCCCGGTATTCTAAGTAATATTTTTGATGGAATTGAGCGGCCCTTAAGCAAGATCGCAGAGCACAGCGGTTACTCCATCAGCCGGGGCATCAGTGTGGACTCGCTGGATACTTCCAAAAAATGGGATACACATATTACAGTGAAAAAGGGCGAACGGCTGATGCCGGGAACCATCATTGCAGAGGTGCCGGAGACCAGAGCGATCGTACACAAGGTCATGGTTCCGCCGGACATGGAGGGCTATGTCATTGACGTGGTTCCGGACGGATCGTATACGATCAATGATATGCTTGTAAAAGTTCAGCTGATGGACGGTTCTGAGAAGGAGCTGACCATGACCCAGAAGTGGCCCATCCGTGTGCCAAGGCCCGCTGCCAAGCGTTTTGCGGCTACCCGCCCTCTGATTACGGGACAGCGTATCCTGGATACCATGTTCCCTCTGGCAAAGGGAGGTACGGCTGCCATTCCCGGCGGTTTCGGAACCGGAAAGACAATGACACAGCATCAGATCGCCAAGTGGTCCGATGCAGATGTGATCATCTATATCGGCTGCGGCGAGCGCGGAAATGAGATGACTCAGGTATTGGAGGAGTTTTCAGAACTGATCGATCCAAAGAGCGGAAATCCTCTGATGGACCGCACCACACTGATCGCCAATACTTCCAATATGCCTGTGGCGGCCCGTGAAGCCAGCCTGTATTCCGGCCTTACCCTGGCAGAGTATTACAGGGATATGGGATATCATGTGGCTATTATGGCCGATTCTACCTCCCGGTGGGCTGAGGCGCTCAGAGAGCTTTCCGGCCGTCTGGAGGAGATGCCTGCAGAGGAGGGATTCCCGGCTTACCTGGCATCCCGTCTGTCTGCCTTTTATGAGAGAGCAGGCATGATGCGCAATTTAAACGGAACAGAAGGCTCTGTAACGATTATCGGAGCTGTGTCACCCCAAGGCGGCGATTTCTCTGAGCCTGTGACCCAGAACACCAAGCGTTTTGTGCGCTGCTTCTGGGGACTGGATAAGAGTCTTTCCTATGCAAGGCATTTTCCGGCGATTCATTGGCTTACCAGCTATTCCGAGTATGTAAATGATTTGTCCTCCTGGTATATGGACAACGTAGACCAGAAGTTTGTAGATTACCGCAACCGTCTCATGGCTCTTCTGACACAGGAGAGCAGCCTGATGGAGATTGTAAAGCTGATTGGTTCTGATGTTCTGCCGGATGATCAGAAGCTGGTCCTGGAGATTGCCAGAGTGATCCGTCTGGGCTTTCTGCAGCAGAATGCCTTTCATAAAGAGGATACCTCTGTACCCCTTAAGAAGCAGTTTAAGATGATGGAGATTATTTTATATCTGTACAAGAAGTCAAAGACCCTGATTTCCATGGGTATGCCAATGTCCGTCCTGAAGGAGGATCCTATTTTTGACCGTATCATTTCCATCAAGTACGATGTACCTAATGACCGTCTGGATCTGTTTGACGAGTATAAGGCCCAGGTAGACCGGTTCTATGAAAATGTAGTGGAGCGCAACGCATAAGGAGGATTCAGATGGCAGTTGAATATTTAGGTTTAAGTGAGATCAATGGCCCTCTGGTGGTTCTGGAGGGCGTTCAGAATGCGGCATATGATGAGATCGTGGAAATGACCGTAGCCGGAAACACGAAAAAGATCGGCCGTATTATCGAAATATATGGAGATAAGGCAATTATTCAGGTTTTTGAGGGGACAGACGGTATGGCTCTGCGGAATACCCATACAAGGCTTACGGGACATCCTATGGAGATTGCCGTGTCTGAGGAGATGCTGGGACGGACCTTTAACGGAATCGGAGAACCCATTGACGGGTTGGGAGACATTATTTCCGATGTGCGTCTGGATATCAACGGACAGCCCTTAAATCCCGTTTCCAGAGAATATCCCAGAAACTACATCCGCACAGGCATCTCCGCCATTGACGGGCTTACGACCCTGATCCGGGGACAGAAGCTGCCGATCTTTTCAGGAAACGGCCTTCCCCATGACCAGCTGGCAGCCCAGATCGTACAGCAGGCGTCTCTGGGAGAAGGTTCGGATGAGTCCTTTGCCATTGTTTTCGGAGCTATGGGCGTAAAGCATGACGTGGCGGATTTCTTCCGCAGAACCTTTGAGGAGAGCGGCGTTTCCGAGCATGTTGCCATGTTTATCAATCTGGCAAACGATCCGGTGGTAGAGAGGCTGATCACTCCCAAGATCGCCCTGACTCTGGCAGAATACCTGGCCTATGAGAAGGGGATGCATATTCTGGTTATTCTGACGGATATGACCTCCTATGCGGAGGCGCTGCGTGAGGTTTCCTCATCCAAGGGTGAGATCCCTTCCAGAAAGGGATTCCCAGGCTACCTCTACAGTGATCTGGCTTCTCTTTACGAGAGAGCGGGGATTGTGGCAGGCCGTCACGGCTCTGTGACTCAGATCCCTATTTTGACTATGCCCAATGATGATATTACCCATCCCATCCCTGACCTGACGGGATATATCACAGAAGGGCAGATCGTTTTGGACCGGCAGTTAAACAGCCAGTCTGTATATCCGCCCATCAGCGTTCTTCCGTCCCTGTCCCGTCTGATGAAGGACGGCATCGGAGAAGGCTATACCAGGGCAGATCATCAGGATGTGGCAAACCAGCTTTTCTCCTGCTATGCCAAGGTGGGAGACGCAAGAGCGCTGGCTTCTGTAATCGGTGAGGACGAGCTGTCGCCTCTTGATAAAAAGTATCTGGAATTCGGACGGGAGTTTGAGAGCCGTTTTATCGGCCAGACCCACTATGAGAACCGTTCCATGACAGAGACTCTGGATATCGGCTGGGAGCTTCTTCGGATGCTTCCGAGAGAGGAACTGGACCGTATTGATACAAAGGTTCTGGATCAGTTTTACGAGAAAAGGTGAGGTGACGCAGCATGGATCCGAATACATTTCCCACCAAAGGAAATCTGATCGCGGCTAAAAATTCCCTGAAGCTTGCCACTATGGGCTATGGTCTTATGGATAAAAAGAGAAATATCCTGATCCGGGAGCTGATGGGGTTAATTGATGAGGCAAAGGGAATCCAGTCGGAGATCGACGCTGTGTTTACGGCTGCTTACCAGGCTCTCCAGGAAGCGAATATTGAGCTTGGGATCAATTATGTCCAGGAGATCGGCATGTCCATGCCTGTAGATGACGGTGTAGGGATCAAGGCACGAAGTATTATGGGAACGGAAATCCCTCTGGTGCGTCATGAACAGGGGCCTATGAAGGTGGCTTACGGTTTTAATAACACTTCAGAGTCCCTGGACATTGCCAGACAGCACTTTGAACGGGTGAAGGAGCTTACGATCAAGCTTTCCATGGTGGAAAATTCTGCCTATCGCCTGGCTAATTCCATCAAGAAAACCCAGAAGCGCGCCAATGCCTTAAAAAACATCACAATTCCCCATTATGAAGCGCTTTCCAGAACCATTTCCAATGCCCTTGAGGAGAAGGAAAGAGAGGAATTTACAAGACTTAAAGTAATAAAGCGGATGAAGGCTGAAAAACCTTGACAAATCTGAACAAAACAGATATAAATGATAAGGTAAAAACTGACATTATCGAAAGAAGTGGATTCCTGAAGGACTGTTTAAAACGGGTCTGCGCCGGGCGGCGCTTTCATTTCAGGACTCCCGTCATCTAGGAGGAAAAATTGATGAATAAGACAGAGTTTATCGCAGCAGTTGCTGAGAAGGCAGAGATTTCCAAGAAGGATGCTGAGAAGGCAGTTAAAGCGTTCACAGATGTTGTAACTGAGGAGTTAGTAAACGGCGGCAAGGTACAGTTAGTTGGATTTGGTAACTTTGAGGTTGCTGAGAGACCTGCAAGAGAGGGAAGAAACCCCAAGACAGGCGAGGCTATGACCATCGCAGCTTCCAAGACACCAAAGTTTAAGGCCGGCAAGGCATTAAAGGATGAGGTTAATAAATAATTCATGAGACTTGACAAGTTTCTTAAGGTTTCCCGCCTGATCAAGCGCAGGACTGTAGCCAATGAAGCCTGCGACGCAGGACGCGTCCTGGTCAATGATAAACCGGCTAAGGCGTCCTTAAATGTAAAAACAGGCGATATTATCGAGATCCAGTTCGGAGCAAAGGCTGTAAGAGCTGAGGTTCTGGATGTACAGGAAACTGTAAAAAAGGATGAAGCAAAGGAACTGTTCCGTTATCTGTAGGTCAAAGGTCTGATGGCCGGGGTTCGGAACAGGCTGTGGCATACAATGGCCCGCCTCCCCATATATTAGGTTTAGGGACTGCCCTTAAACTGAATATATGGGGAGGTTTTTGTATGGAAGAAACGCTTGGCAGCATCCGGCCCCACCGGATCACCATTCAGGATCGCAAGACTGCCGGAATTACCGGAGTATCAGACTGTGTGTCCTTTGATGAAAATGAGGTGGTGCTGGATACCGATATGGGACTTTTGACGATTCGGGGAAAGGATCTCCATGTGAACCGTCTGACTCTGGAAAAGGGAGAGGTAGATCTGGACGGAACGGTGGAAAGCTTTGCCTACAGTTCCAATGAAGCATTGCGGCGGTCGGGAGAATCCCTGTTTGCCCGCCTCTTTAAGTGATAGGAGGTGGGGGCAGATGAGCGAGCGTATCCGCTATGAGCTTCTTCTTACAGGCTTGAGCCTGGTTATGGGAGGATGGCTTATGATCGTCTATGACAGCTTAAGGCTGCTGCGCCTTTTGATCCATCATAATTCCCTTTTTATGGGAATGGAAGATTTTTTTTACTGGATCTATGCTGGAGGAGCCGTATTTATGCTGCTGTATGAACAGAATGACGGAAGCTTTCGGTTTTATGCCGTAGCAGGTGTATTTTTAGGTATGGCGGCATATGATCGTTTTGTGAGCCGTATCTTCTTCCGGTGCTTGAAAAAGTTTAGCAGATGGTTTAAAATAACAAGAAAGGGTAATTCCGGATCGTAGAGAGCGGGAGTCAGGAGAACAGGGATGGCATATTATGGGAGGTCAAAGCGTTTAAGACGCGGCAAATGGGAAAATCGGATGGCAATCATAGGTATAACTATGGTAGTCATTTCTCTTGCTGTGGCTGTAAATGCAAAAGGGGCTTCTTTAAAGCAGGCAGACCTGGATTACAGACAGAAGGAAGCGGATCTGGCCCGTCAGGTCCAGGATGAGGAAAACAGGACCAGAGAGCTTGAGGAATACAAAATTTATGTACAGACCAAGCAGTATGCAGAAGAAGTAGCAAAGGAAAAGCTGGGTCTGGTAAATCCGGATGAGATCCTTTTAAAGCCCAGACAGTAAGCCGTGTGTCGAATGGGGTCGAAGGATTTTTGCACCCTTTAACTGAATATGACAGATATTTCCTCTCCGGTCTGCGTATACTGGATAAGAGGCGGGCTTTTTGGTATTGGAAGTCCGTCAGCGCAGATTGGAGGGATTTTTTTGTTGTCGGGAAGACGGGGAGTAAGAAGCAGATCAGATGTAAATTATTATACAGCCAGGAAATTGGAGGATATGGCAAGATCCATGGAGCGGCTGGCAAAAGCTTTTGACGAGGGGATGCACAAGACAGGAAGCCTGACAAGAGATGACGGGCTGGCTGCTATGCAGACTTCCGCATCCATGGTGTGCCAGGACTGCAGCCAATGCGGTATTTATGCAGAGAGTGAGCGGGAGGACAGTTATTATCTGTATTATCTTCTCCGGGCATTTGAACAGAAAGGACAGATCGAAAAGGAGGACATGCCCCGTTCTTTTCTGGCCGGCTGCCGCAAAAAAGAGAATTATCTGGCCCAGTTAAACCGCAGTCTGGCCCGTGCTGCCATGAATCTGTCCTGGAAGAACCGTTTTCTGGAAAGCCGTGACGCAGTGGTATCCCAGTTTCGCGAGCTGTCCCTGATCCTGGGAGAATTTTCTCATCAGATCGATCAGGCGGCAGATATAACGGAGGAATATGGATACATAATGAAAAAGCTGTTCCGCAGGTGCCATGTGGCGGTGGAAAATATGCTCATCCTGGAGTATGAAAGCGGAAGAAGAGAGGCTTATGTTACAGCCCGCACCACCAACGGACGGTGCATGACTGCAAAGGATGCCTCAGAGCTTATGAGCGAGGTGATCCCCGGGACGAGGTGGAACCCTGCAAAGGACAGCCGCAGCATTATCACAAGACAGAGCGGAACCGTGCGTTTTGAGGAGGATGGGGAGTATCAGCTCCTTTACGGGGCAGCCAGAGTGCCGAAGCAGGGGGAACGGTGTTCCGGGGATAATTATACCTTCTGCGAAAGTCCGGGAAGTCAGGCCATGATCAGTCTCTGCGACGGCATGGGCTGCGGTGAGCCGGCCTGTGAGGAAAGCGGACAAGTGGTAGAACTGACGGAAAATCTTTTGGAAGCAGGTTTTGGATCCAGAGCAGCCTTTAAGCTGGTAAATACCGTGCTTTTACTGGCAGGAACGGAGCAGCATCCGGCGGCTCTGGACATGAGCTGCGTGGATCTGTATACAGGAGTGCTGGATGTTATGAAGCTGGGGGCAGCGCCTACCTTTGTGCTGGGACAGGAGGGGGCAGAGGTTTTGGAAGCAGGGCAGGTTCCGGCAGGGATTTTAAGTGAAGCGGAGCCGGTGATGCTGTCCAGAAAGCTGTGGGATGGGGATCACATTATCATGGTGACAGACGGGGTGTTAGATGCCCTTCCGGGAGAGGATAAGGAGCAGGCTATGTGCCAGTTTCTGGAAAGTCTGGACTTTATGCCGCCTCAGGAGATGGCAGAACGGATTTTGGAATTTGCCCTTTCCTTCGTGCCGGGAGCCAGAGATGATATGACCGTGCTTACAGCAGGAATCTGGAAAAAGGAGTAGAAAGACAAGAAAATAGCAGGAGATAAGACAATGGATAAGCTGGCAGAACGGGTCAGAAAGACGATAGAAGAACATCATATGGTGAAGCCGGGAGACCGGGTGATGGCGACGCTGTCCGGCGGCGCAGATTCGGTATGTATGCTGCGGATCCTGGTTCAGCTGAGAGATATTCTGGGAATCCGGCTGAGGGCCGTTCATGTCCATCACGGGCTGCGGGGAGAGGAGGCGAACCGGGACAGCCGGTTTGCAGAGGAACTCTGCCGGGAGCTTTCCGTACCTTTTTCCCTTATTTATGCAGATGTAAGGGGACTGGCGGACAGAGAGGGGATTTCAGAAGAGGAAGCAGGTCGTATCCTGCGGTATGAAGGCTTTGAGTCGGAAGGAAAAAAGTGGGAATCAGAGGAATCAGGAGCAGGCCTTTCCTCCGTGAAAACAGCAGTGGCCCATCACAGCGGGGATCAGGCAGAAACCATTCTCCATAACCTGTTTCGCGGCAGCGGTCTGGGAGGGTTAAAGGGGATGCCCTATGTGCGTGGAAATGTGATCCGTCCTCTTTTGGATGTAAGCGGGGAGGAAATACGGGAATACCTGAGGGAGAGAGGGTTTTCCTGGAAGGAGGATTCTACCAATCATACAGACCATTATACCAGAAACCGCATCCGCAGGGAGATCCTTCCGGCGGTGGAGGAACGGATCAATCCCGGAGCCGGGGCCAATATCCTGCGCATGGGAAAGCTGGCGGCAATGGCGGACAGCTATTTAAGACAGCAGGCAGGACGGTGGCTTGAGACGTGGGCATTGGATGAGAATAATGGGGGCCGAAGCATTTTTCTGCCGGAAAAACCGTTTAAAGAGACCGAGGCCATTTTACAGCTGTATGCGGTGATGGAGGTTTTAAAGGAGCTGGATTTACACATTCCGGTGTGCGGCATGGTCAAAGACGACAATCACAGAACCCGCGGACTCTACTATAATAATATAGAAATTCCAATTGACAGGAACAGTGAAGGGTTTAAGCTGATTACAAGGATTCAGGACGAAGCACACCGTTTTGCCATTATGTATCACAGAAGCCTGCGAAGCAAGGCACAGGTTCATTCGGTATTAGACGGTATTGACGGTATTGGTCCGGCAAGAAGAAAGGCACTGATGAAGCATTTCTTAGACATTGAAAAAATCCGCACGGCACCGGTGGAGGAGCTGATGAAGGTGGACGGCATTACGGAAAAGGTGGCAGAAAATATTTATGCGTTTTTCCATTAAAAACCCATAATTGACCGCGTACTATACGGTGTGATAAAATAAAAATACTAAAAAGTCAGCGTAAAGAGTGCGACAAAGTCGCCCAGAAATAAGAGGATAGTGTGAAAAATCCTTAAATCAAAGTTTTTTCACACAACAGAATTTGTGCCGCAGGCGTCACGAATTCTGTTTATATCGCAGGACTGAATAATCAGTCCGCGATTCCTCCGGCATTAAAAATGCCTGCGGAAAGAGGAGTAGTATGAATGGAAGCGAAAGAGTGAAGCTGTCTAAAGTCGTTGAGAAGATGCAGCTTGAGAACATGACACCACAGATTGATATTTCAGGAACATGGCTTCATATTCCGGAGGTCAACAGACCGGCATTGCAGTTGACCGGGTTTTATAACCAGTTTGATAATGACCGGTTACAGATTATCGGAAATGTAGAATATTCATATTTAAAAAGCCTTTCGGAAACAGAGCGGTATGAGCGG
>ENA-ORRZ01001344-ORRZ01001344.1-human-gut-metagenome-genome-assembly--contig:-NODE-1344-length-16154-cov-5.164917_pt1 | contig 16154 bp, 10 predicted proteins | sample MGYA00242185_ERZ509152 | MGnify/ENA primary metagenome ERZ509152 (study PRJEB26280, sample SAMEA2338668) | human gut metagenome | biome: human gut; feature: human-associated habitat; material: faeces... | reverse complement strand
CATGGATCTGAAAGAACGGTTGGGAAATATTTTCATCGGTTATACCTATGATAAACGTCCTTTATATGCCCGTGACCTGAAAGCTCATGGAGCGATGGCCGCTTTATTGAAAGACGCGATCAAACCCAATCTGGTGCAAACCATCGAAGGGAATCCCGCCATCATTGACGGGGTTGCCAGATATACCGGCGCCAGTATTACCGCTCCCGATCTCAGGGCAGGCGCAGCGCTGGTGATAGCGGCATTGGCAGCGGAAGGCGTTTCCACGGTAGATGATATACGCTATATCGAAAGAGGCTATGAGAATTTCCCGGAAAAGCTCCGCGGCCTCGGAGCGCAGATCGAAAAAGTGGACAATGAAAGAGATATCAAGAAATTCCGTTTTAAAGTAGTCTGAATACCGTATTGCACATTTTTATCAATTTGTCCCGTTGACAGACAGATATTTATGGTGTATTGTAGGAGCGTAGTCACAGATAAGAAAATTCAATATTGTATCATCTCTTATTCAGAGTGGTGGAGGTACATAGGACCTGTGAAGCCACGGCAACCCCTCAAAGGAAGGTGCCAACCTGAGCGAGCTTTTCGAACAATAAGAGGATTTGATTATCATTAACATCGGGTCCGCTTATACAGCGGACTTTTTTGTGCGGCAGAATACTTTTTGATGCTGCATTTGCAGGACAAATCATTGTCCAAAGGAGGAAAAATGGAGAAACATTTATTTACATCCGAATCCGTAACGGAAGGGCATCCCGATAAAATGTGCGATGCGATCTCCGATGCGGTGCTTGACGCACTGATGGAGCAGGATCCCATGAGCCGCGTTGCCTGCGAGACAGCGACCACCACAGGACTGGTGCTGGTTATGGGCGAAATCACCACAAAGGCATATGTAGATATCCAGAAGATCGTAAGAGAGACGGTTCGCGAGATTGGCTATGACCGTGCAAAATATGGTTTTGACTGTGATACCTGCGGCGTGATTACCGCCATTGACGAGCAGTCCTCCGACATTGCCATGGGTGTTGACAAGGCTCTTGAGGCAAAGGAAAACCGTATGTCCGAGGAAGAGCTGGACGCCATTGGTGCAGGCGACCAGGGTATGATGTTCGGCTATGCAAGCAACGAGACAGAGGAGTATATGCCATATCCTATTTCCATGGCTCACAAGCTGGCTAGAAGACTGACTGAGGTAAGAAAGAACGGTACCTTAAAGTACCTTCGTCCGGACGGAAAGACTCAGGTTACAGTAGAGTATGACGAGAATGGAAAGCCGGTTCGTCTGGATGCAGTGGTTCTGTCCACTCAGCATGATGAGAATGTAACTCAGGAGCAGATCCATGCAGATATCAAGAAGTATGTATTTGATGAGATTATTCCTGCAGATATGGTAGATGAGAATACAAAGTTCTTTATCAATCCTACAGGACGCTTTGTAATCGGCGGACCTCACGGAGACAGCGGTCTGACCGGACGCAAGATTATTGTAGATTCCTACGGCGGAACGGCACGTCACGGCGGCGGCGCATTTTCCGGTAAGGACTGCACCAAGGTAGACCGTTCTGCAGCTTATGCGGCCCGCTATGTGGCTAAGAATATCGTAGCTGCCGGTCTGGCTGATAAGTGTGAGATCCAGCTGTCCTATGCAATCGGCGTGGCTCACCCAACCTCTATTATGGTAGAGACCTTCGGAACAGGAAAGCTCAGTGAGGAGAAGCTGGTAGAGATCATCCGCGAGAACTTTGACCTTCGTCCGGCTGGAATCATCCGTATGCTGGATCTGCGCCGTCCGATCTACAAGCAGACCGCTGCTTACGGACATTTTGGCCGCAATGACCTTGACCTTCCCTGGGAGAAGTTAGATAAGGCTGATATCCTTAAAAAATATCTGTAAATAAGAATATAAAAAGGCATTTGCACAATGGTATGTATCGGCGTGCAGATGCCTTTTTTAACAGTTAAGATTCATTTACAAGCTTTCCGGTTATGTGCTCCGGAGTCAGCTCCAGACAGAGTACATTGGAAAGAAAATGTTCGATCTCATGGTCGATATAGTCTGAATCATCAGTGAATTTCCGGCAGAGGCAGCGGCAGATGGTTTCTGCCTGCCGGATGTCTGCGACCGGATGCATTCGCCCGAATACAATAACGCTTCGGATATTCAGAGCCCATTCTCCTTCTTTACGGAAGCCTTTGTCATATACACAATAGGAAACCTTATCACAGCTCTGTAAGGAATCAATTTTATGGCCATTTTTTGCACCGTGAAAATAGAGTTTGCCGTCTTGTTCGCAGTACCAGTGATCCATGGGGATACCGTACGGATATCCGTTATCTCCCAGAAGAGAGAGCACTCCTCTGGGCTCTGCTTTCAGAATTTCAATACATTCGTTCAGCTCCAGCTGCTGTCCGCATCGTCGCATTGGTCGAAACATAGAAAATCACTCCTTATGTTACAGTTTTATTTTTATAGTTGTCAGGTATATTTTACCATAATTTATAAAATAGCAGTGGATAGGTTTTAAAATTATACAAAATATCCAAAATGGTGTTATATATTTAACAATCTTTTTGCCATTGGTGAATCGAAAGAGTATGCTCTGAGACTAAAAAATTGCGCAAAACCTGAAAAAAGAAAAAATATGGTTGACATTTTTTTAACGATGTTATATAATGCGGATAGTTAAATTGTTAATAAATTGACAAACATTCCGAATACAAACACAAACACAAGGAAAATGGAGGAAATGGAAATGGCAAAGAAGACCGAGCAGGTAGTTCCGGAGATCATTGACAGCGTAGAGGGACTGAACGCCAAGATGGCAGCAATGCGCGAGGCTCAGAAGGTATTTGCAACCTACACACAGGAGCAGGTAGATAAGATCTTTTTCGCAGCAGCAAGCGCAGCGAATAAGATGCGTATTCCGCTGGCAAAGATGGCGGTAGAAGAGACCGGAATGGGCGTGGTTGAGGATAAAGTAATCAAGAACAACTACGCAGCTGAGTATATCTACAATGCATACAAGAATACAAAGACCGTTGGTGTGGTTGAGGAGGATAAGGAGTACGGTATAAAGAAGATTGCAGAGCCAATCGGCCTGATTGCAGCTGTTATCCCTACTACAAACCCAACCTCCACTGCAATCTTTAAGACACTGATTTCCTTAAAGACACGCAATGCCATCATCATTTCCCCACATCCAAGAGCAAAGAAGAGTACCATTGAGGCTGCCAAGGTTGTGCTGGAGGCTGCTGTTAAGGCAGGCGCTCCTGAGGGGATCATTGGATGGATCGACGTTCCTTCCCTGGAGCTGACCAATGAGGTAATGAGAGACGCTGATATCATCCTGGCAACCGGTGGCCCGGGCATGGTTAAGGCTGCATATTCTTCCGGTAAGCCTGCGCTGGGCGTTGGCGCTGGAAATACGCCGGTTATCATTGACGATACGGCTGATATCCGTATGGCAGTTAACTCCATTATCCATTCCAAGACCTTTGATAATGGTATGATCTGTGCTTCTGAGCAGTCTGTAACTGTTCTGGAGCCTGTATATGAGGCTGTTAAGAAGGAATTTGAATACAGAGGCTGCTATTTCTTAAAGCAGGGCGAGATTGAAAAGGTAAGAAAGACCATCCTGATCAACGGGGCATTAAATGCAAAGATCGTAGGACAGTCTGCATACACTATCGCAAAGCTGGCAGGTGTGGATGTTCCGGTTGATACAAAGATTATCATCGGCGAGGTTGAGTCTGTAGATATCAGCGAGGAGTTTGCTCACGAAAAGCTGTCTCCTGTACTGGCTATGTACAAGGCTAAGACCTTTGACGAGGCTCTGGATAAGGCAGAGCGTCTGGTAGCAGACGGCGGCTACGGCCATACCTCTTCTCTGTACATCAATGTAAATGAAAAAGAAAAGATGATGAAGCATGCAGAAAGAATGAAGACCTGCCGTATTCTTGTAAATACACCTTCCTCCCACGGCGGTATCGGCGATCTGTACAACTTTAAGCTGGCTCCGTCTCTTACACTGGGCTGCGGTTCCTGGGGCGGAAATTCCGTATCTGAGAACGTTGGCGTTAAGCATCTGCTGAACATTAAGACTGTTGCTGAGAGGAGAGAAAATATGCTGTGGTTCCGTACACCTGAGAAGGTTTACTTTAAGAAGGGCTGTCTGCCTGTAGCATTAAACGAATTAAAGGATGTAATGGGCAAGAAGAGAGCCTTTATCGTAACAGACTCCTTCCTGTACAAGAACGGCTATACAAACGTAATTACAGACCGTTTAAATGAAATGGGCATCACATATACTGTATTCTCCGATGTTCAGCCGGATCCGACCCTGGCAAATGCACAGGCAGGCGCCAAGCTGATGAAGGAGTTTGAGCCGGATGTAATCATCGCAATGGGCGGCGGCTCCGCAATGGACGCAGGAAAGATCATGTGGGTACTCTACGAGCATCCGGAAGCAGATTTCATGGATATGGCAATGCGTTTTATCGATATCCGCAAGAGAGTTTACACCTTCCCGAAGATGGGTGAGAAGGCTTATTTCGTAGCAGTTCCTACCTCTTCCGGTACAGGTTCTGAGGTTACCCCATTTGCCGTTATTACCGATCAGGAAACAGGTATTAAATATCCTCTGGCTGATTACCAGCTGCTCCCAAATATGGCGATTGTTGATACAGACAACATGATGAGCCAGCCAAGAGGCTTAACCAGCGCTTCCGGCGTTGACGTTTTAACTCATGCATTAGAGGCATATGCTTCTGTTATGGCAACGGATTATACAGACGGACTTGCATTAAAGGCAATGAAGAACGTATTTGACTATCTGCCGATCGCTTACAATGAGCCAAACAATGTTGAGGCACGCCAGAAGATGGCAGACGCGTCCTGCATGGCAGGTATGGCATTTGCAAACGCATTCCTGGGTGTATGCCACTCTATGGCACATAAGCTGGGCGCATTCCACCATCTGCCACATGGTATTGCAAATGCGCTGATGATCTCTCTGGTAGTTGAGTTCAACGCTGCTGAGAATCCGCGCAAGATGGGAACCTTCTCCCAGTACCAGTATCCGCATACCATGGCAAGATACGCTGAGTGTGCAAGATTCTGCGGAATCAATGCAGGCAGCGATGAAGAGGCTGTGAAGAAGCTGATCGAGAAGATCGAGGAGCTGAAGAAGGCAGTTGGCGTGAAGTCCTGCATCAGGGATTATGGCATTGACGAGAAGGACTTCTTAGACAGACTGGACGATATGACGGAGCAGGCTTTCGATGACCAGTGTACCGGCGCCAACCCAAGATATCCTCTCATGAGTGAGATCAAGGATATGTATTTAAGAGCTTATTACGGAAAATAATCGAACCCATTGAGGGTGAACCTTTATCCTTTGTGTTTGGAACAGGCCGTCTGTCCGGTTAGGGCAGGCGGCCTGTTCGCGTAGAAAAGGCATAAAAAGCAAACAGGCAGAATGCCTCTGGTGATTCTTTTAAGTAATTTGGATAGGTAAATGAAATAGATTAGAGCAAGCTTTGGACAGCTGCCGTTTGGATGAGCGGCAGCTGAAGATAAATAAGGCTTTGTTTAAAGAATGATATGGTACTTATGACACATTTTCTGTAAAAGTTCCGGGTCTGCAGCAATCAGAGAAACCTTATCTCCATCGCCGTTCTGCGTCATGGAGTTTATTAGCTGCAGAATCGATTTTTGACCCTCCTGGCGTCCCTCCTGACGCCCTTCTTTGCGCTCATCTGTTAACATTTCAGTGAACAGCATATACTGCACCTCCATTGAATTATCATATTTGATTGCGGTTAATCTGGTTTCAATCTGCTGGATTAAAGGATCTGTTTGGTGATCGGGTATGACGGCATTTTCGATGTACTGAAGAAAGCGTATCAGCTCTGGAGGTTCTTTGATTATGTTGGAGCCCTTGGTATTGAGAAAGATTTTGTAGGCTTTGTCTCCCAGTTCTTCGCCGGTTTCTCTGCATCGGGTGTCATAGGTATAACGCCAGTAATCATGTGAAAATGGATCAAAGGTACAGATAAAGATTACATAGCTGGTTGGGAGAAGATTAAAGTCCTGGCCAGGTTTTAAGGCTGCAAGATCCATGCGCCCCTGATAGATACGGCTTCGTTTGGGAAGATTGTGCTGGTTTGTAATTTGCATTTCTACATTAAAAACAGTTCCGCTTTCATCATTCGCCAATACATCCAGCCGGACGCCCCGGTAATCGGAATTGATGAAGAGGGAGACTTCGGATCGAACCGTAACGTGTTTGATGGGAATCCCAAGAATCCGTTCCAGAACACCCCGGCAGATGTCTTCATCTTCCATAACAGCAGCAAACATAAATGCATCTGAAAAATGTAAATCTTTAAATGGCTTGTGAGTAGTCATAATTCCGCCTTTCTAACCACACAGAGGCGGAAAATGCCTGTTTGCTGATTGTATTATAACAGGAGGGGGAGGGGATTGCAAGGGATACAGTCCCATTTACTCCACTGTCCCATACAAAAGCTTATGCTGCCGTTTCACCCGGTTTTTCACCATACTGCGGAAATGGCCTGGCCCCAGAACCTCTATTACGGGGCCGAAGGAAAGGATATCGATGAGAAGCTCCGTTTCATCTGCGGTATCATAGTAAATGGAGCACAGCCAGTATTTGCCTTCTTCACGGTATTCCGTATGCTTTTCGTAGCTGGCAAAGTGAAGCATACAGCGTTCAAGAGAGTTCCGTTCTCCGGTTATTTTTAAGAGAACGGGCTCTTTTGCTTTGCGGACCGGGAGAAAGCGGTGGCAGGAGATAGTCTGTATATCGCTGTCCGAAAGGAGGTCAGGGGAAACGCGGCAGTCACGGATCCGTTCCAGGTTGAGAAGGGTATTTAGGCCGCAGCGTCCCCGTCGGTACTGCAGACAGCAGAGACGGAATTTGTCATCCTTGGAGGAGTACTGAAGCTGATAGGGGATGACTTCAAAGGAATGGCAGATTCCTTTTTTGCCTTCATATCCAATAAAAAGGATATGATGCTCCCTCAGGGCTTTTAAAATTGCCTGAAAATGCTCCCGGTAGGAAGGTGAAGCATAGGAATCACCGTCGCAAAACCGGTCGTAATAGTAAAAATTTTCCTGCTGATACAGCGGTTCAAATCCCTTTAGGGATTCTGAAAGAGTTTTTAATTCTTCATCCGTAAAAAAGAGCCGGAAGCGCGGGTCATGGATCAGAGCTGCCAGCCAGGACATCTGAAGTGCAGTCAGCGGCAGTTCGGGAGGAGGAAAATGCAGGGCACTTTCATAGCAGCCAGGATGCTCCTTTGAGGGGAAAAGAAGGGGCCACTCTCCCTTTGTAAGTTTCGGGAGTACAGCCAGGGCTGTTTCCTGAAAGGCCTGATTTTTGCAGATCTGCTCCATTTCTTTCATGTTCACTGAATGGCCGGCAGCTTCCTCCAAAATATGGCGGACCGTGTGGTAGTAACAGCTGTATATCTCATTAAACAGTTCCATTTGTTTCTTCCTTTTCTTCGCTGCAGTACATCTGATACATCCGTTCCCAGTCTCTTGTGACCTTAAGGATGGCAGGTTCACAGGTTCCCTGAATATCCAGAATGCGCCCGGTAAAGGACTTTACCCAGGACAGAAGTTCATTGGTATCGAAAAATGCTCCCGTATACAGATATTCATGCTCACGTATTTTTAGGATTTCTCCGCCTTTCCCCTCCCGGTAAAGGCGTTTTAAAACATAGGGTTCTTTTTCTTCATCAATAGAAAGGCGCAGGCAGATGGTTTCCAGGCGGCTTCTTCCGCTTCCAAAGGAAACGCCCCAGCAGCGTTTTATATTCGCCAGCAGCGCCTCATAGGTTCGTTCATAGTCTTCCCAGGGCTCCTTAATGGTAATGGAGAGAATGGAGTCCAGACGGGCATTGTGGAACCTCCGCAGAGATGGAAGGTACAGACAGAGGTAGCGCCTTCCGGTACGGGTGCTCACAAAGATTTTTAAGGGAACGCCGGACTGGGAGGAAATGCTCCCGGAACGGAAACTCTTATTTTCATAGTCGATCAAACGGTGCTCCCGGATGGCTGTAAGGCTTTGCAGGAGCACCTGATCCTCCAGGGTATGTACGATAAAATGATGCTTGAACTGAAAAAAGGTATTTTTCCGGTCGTGCCAGTCCAGAATGGTGCTCCCGATAAACCCGAAAGGGGCGGTTCCCTGAAAAAAGGAAACAGCGGTTAAAAGAGTATCATTTAAGGGAGAGTCATGAGGAAACTGGGGCGGGAGCATCTGATAGATAAGGTTTTTTCCTTCTTTATGAGAGCACAGCAGTCCCAGAGATTCGTATTCCTTCAGCTTCAGCCGTACGGTCTGGGGATCAAAGGTAACGCCGTAGGTAAGGGAAATTTCATCACTCAGGGCAGAGGCATTCATTCCCTGAGGATGATCGGTGAGCTGATCCAGAATGAAAAAGTGCAGAAGGATATCATTATCCGTAAAGCTTTTCGATTTCCAGGCCGCATAGAGGGGATTTTCGGGCACTGTCTTGCTGTCGATATTGATGTAGACCTGTTTTCCCTTGGTCGTATAGGAAGAGCAGGTGTAATCGCCCAGCCAGCTCTCGATCCGCCTCCGTTCATTGTCATAGGTCCGGGCGCTGTGGGAGTCAAAATCATTTCTCACCTTAAATCCATAAATATAAAACTGGCGCATATAATCCCGGATCCGGTCAAAGTTTTTGATAAGCTCCTGAAATTCTGTCATATAGATCTCTCCATAGGGTGATATAGCTCCATTATAGCGGGTTCGCACCTTTTTTTAAATGATAAAAATGGAAAATCAGGCTAAGATAAAGCCATGATAAGAAATGAAAGGATGTGCAGGATATGTTCGTAATGTATGAAAAGGATGCCATGAGATTGCCGGTAAAGGTATGGCTTGAGGATAAAAAGGATTTGGAAGAGACCTGCAGGGAACAGGCATACCACCTGGCACAGCTTCCATTTCTCCATAAATGGGTCAATCTGATGCCGGATACCCATGCAGGAATGGGAATGCCCATCGGCGGTGTGATCGCTGCAGAGGGAGTGATCATCCCTAATGCAGTGGGTGTGGATATTGGCTGCGGGATGGCATATACGGAAACCAATATTCCGTTAGAGGCCATTCGGGAGATCCAGACCGGAAACGGAACGCTGATCCAGGCGGTGATCGGTGATATTATGAGAAATGTTCCCGTGGGCTTTGCCCATCATAAGCTGGGGATGCCCTCTTATACTATGGACCGTGCGCTGGAAGAGCTGAACCTGTATGAGGAGGATGCAGAGCTTTTGGGACAGCTGGAGGCTGGATATTTTCAGATTGGCACTCTGGGCGGAGGAAATCATTTTATTGAGCTTCAGGAGGATGATCAGGGGATGCTGGCAGTGATGATTCATTCCGGCAGCCGTCATTTTGGAAAATCCGTCTGTGATTATTTTCATTATAAGGCCCGTCAGTTAAACCAGAAATGGTACAGCCAGGTGCCGGATGAATACAGGCTGGCTTTTCTGCCAGTGGACAGCCCGGAGGGCCGCCAGTATCTGCGGTGGATGCAGCTTTCCATGGATTTTGCAAAGGAAAACCGGGAAAAGATGATGCTGGCAGTAAAGGCGATCCTGGAAAAGTATATTGGAAAATATACGGAGCTGGATCTGAAGTTTTCCGGCGATATTAACTGTCATCATAACTATGCATCCCTCGAAACACACTATGGAAAAGAGGTATGGGTGCACAGAAAAGGGGCGGTAAGGGCAGAAAACGGCGAATTGGCAGTGATCCCCGGCGCTATGGGCTCCTACAGCTATGTGGTGATGGGAAAGGGGAATCCGGAGAGTTTTTGTTCCTGTTCTCACGGAGCAGGGCGGAAGTATTCCAGAAAAGGCGCTATGGAAGCGTTTTCCTGTGAGGATGTAATCCTGGATCTGAGAAAACAGGGGGTGGTTCTGGGAAAGAAGGGAAAGGCAGATGTGGCAGAGGAAAGCCGGTTTGCCTATAAAGATATCGATCAGGTAATGAACGCCCAAACGGATCTGGTAACCCCGGTCAAACGGCTTAAGACCGTAGGGGTCGTAAAGGGATAATGATGAAAGAGTCCGGCGTCTGCAAAGCAGGAGAGCCGGTGTCAGATACAGGCAGTTCTGCCCATGGGAGGAGTATTTCCTGGCTCCCCGGTGCCGTCGCCTATGGCGTTTTGGTATTCCAGCAGGACAGCATATAGTTAGCACGATGGGCCGCAGGTTCAAATCCTGCCATGATGGCAAGTCATGTAGCTAAGTGGGTATAGCAATCGTAAAGAGACATCTTAAAAATGTCACAGGAGTACGGCTTTGCAGTTTCAAAAGACTGCAGGGCAGCAGAAAGAATGCGCTTTTTTGCTTCGGCTGCAGGCAGCATCGCGGCAGTCTCCGGCAAGGCCTGTGCGGTTTCGGATACCGCCGAAAGGAGCCGGGATAAGGAAGTTTGAAGCCCTTACCCTTCCGGCTTAAGAAACAGCCCCCTGAGCCGGGGATGAAGCAGGGCGCAGACTTTTCTGTATGGAAAAGAAGTTTATTTGTGAAACAGGGAGGTACCTATGATAAAGAAATATAAGATCAATGAAAATGAGTGCGGCTATCTGATCCGCAGGGGCCGCTTTGAGAAGCTGTTGACTGTGGGAACCTACTATTTTCTCAGCCTGTCCGGCTGTGAGGTAAAAATTGTTCCCATGACCGGGGCTGTAAATATCTGTGGGATTCCGGAGGAAATCCTGATGAAGAATCCGGAATTTGCTTCCCGTGTGGTAAAAAATGTGCTTCCGGATACATCCATTGCCATCCGGTTTGTAAATGGAGCGTTCAGAGAGGTGGTCTGTAAGCCGGAGACATTGTTCTGGAATGTATTTGAGAAAAATGAATTTCAGGTGATTGATATCACAAAGCCATGGATGGAAGAAACCCTTCCCAGGATGTATATGGAGCTGATGCCTGCCAAATACTATAAGAAAATTGTGATTAAGGACGGAGAGACCGGGCTTTTGTACTTTGATAATCAGTTTGAGCGGCAGCTGGAAACGGGAACTTACTTTTTCTGGAATTACGGAAGGGAAACTACCTGCAAAGTATTTAACCTGAAGCTTCAGCAGCTGGAAATTTCCGGTCAGGAGATACTGACAGCAGATAAGGTGGGGGTGCGGCTGAATGTGATCTGCACTTACAGGATCACAGATCCCCGGAGGCTGGTAATGCTGATGGAAAATGTGGGAACACAGCTCTATACCCATGCGCAGCTGATCCTCAGGGAATATGTAGGACGGTTCCGTCTGGATGAGATTTTGGAGCAGAAGGAGGAGATCAGCCGGTATGTGCTGGAGGAGATGAAAAAGAAGCAGGAGGATTACTGCGTGGAAATCGTCTCTGCGGGAATCAAGGATATTATCCTTCCGGGGGAAATACGGGAGATCATGAATACCGTGCTTCTGGCGGAAAAACGCGCCCAGGCCAATGTCATCACCCGAAGGGAGGAGGTAGCTTCTACCAGAAGCCTCTTAAATACCGCAAGGCTGATGGATGAAAACCAGACGCTGTTTAAGCTTAAAGAAATGGAATATCTGGAGAGAATCTGCGATAAAGTGGGGACGATTTCTATTAATGGCGGAAAAGGCGTGATGGAACAGCTGGCGGAGCTGGTGGGGATGGAACGAAAGGAAGCCGGGAGGTAGAATCACGGCTTTGTTTTAAACATATAAAATTCCTTCTTGACTTTAGCAAGTTAACTTGCTATACTGTCCCTAAAATGTACATCGAAAGATGGAGCATCCCATATACGTCCGCTTAAAACCGGGCGCATACCCCAACAAAAACCAAAGGAGGATCAGTACCATGTCATATGTTGATGAGATTTATGAGAGAGTGGTAGCACAGAATCCCGGTGAGCCGGAATTCCACCAGGCAGTAAAGGAAGTTTTGGATTCCTTAAAGCTGGTGATCGACGCAAATGAGGAAAAGTACCGCAAAGCGGGCATCCTGGAGCGTTTTACGGAGCCGGAGCGCATTATTTCGTTCCGCGTGCCGTGGGTGGACGACCAGGGAAATGTGCAGGTCAACAAGGGTTACAGAGTGCAGTTCAACAGCGCGATCGGACCTTACAAGGGCGGACTTCGTTTCCATCCTTCCGTAAACCAGAGTATTCTTAAATTCCTGGGCTTTGAGCAGACATTAAAGAATTCTCTGACCGGTCTTCCTATGGGCGGCGGAAAGGGCGGCTCCAACTTTGATCCAAAGGGCAAATCCGACCGTGAGATCATGGCCTTCTGCCAGAGCTTTATGACAGAGCTGTACCGCCATATCGGTAAGGATACAGACGTTCCCGCAGGCGATATCGGCGTAGGCGGAAGAGAGGTCGGATATATGTTCGGCCAGTACAAGAGACTGACCGGCTTATATGAGGGCGTTCTCACTGGAAAGGGACTGACCTTCGGCGGTTCTCTGGCAAGAACCCAGGCCACCGGCTATGGCCTTGTATACATGCTGGATGAGATGTTAAAGCACAACGGCAAGGAGATTGCAGGAAAGACGGTAATCGTATCCGGTTCCGGAAATGTTGCCATCTATGCAGTTGAGAAGGCACAGCAGTTTGGCGCAAAGGTAGTTGCCATGAGCGATTCCAATGGCTATGTATACGATCCGGAAGGCATTAAGCTGGATGTGGTAAAGGAGATCAAGGAAGTGCGCAGAGGCCGCATTAAGGAATATGCAGAGGCAGTTTCTTCCGCTGTATATACAGAAGGAAAGGGCATCTGGACGGTTCCCTGCGATATCGCTCTTCCATGCGCAACTCAGAATGAGCTGAATCTGGAGGATGCAAAAGCCCTTCTGGCAAACGGCTGCTTTGCAGTGGCAGAGGGTGCAAATATGCCTTCCACCAGAGAGGCAACGGATCTCTTTGTTGAGAAGAAGATCCTGTTTATGCCTGGTAAGGCGGCTAACGCAGGCGGCGTAGCAACCTCTGGACTGGAGCAGAGCCAGAACTCCTTAAGACTGTCCTGGACCTTTGAAGAGGTAGACGAAAAGCTTCACAGGATCATGGCTGATATCTTTGCAAAGGCTGCCGATGCGGCAGAGCGCTACGGTGTTCCCGGAAACTATGTGGCAGGCGCCAATATTGCAGGCTTTGAGAAGGTTGTTGAGGCTATGCTGGGTCAGGGAATTGTATAAAACAGAATGAAAAAATGAACTCCCGCGCATAAACGGAAACGGTATATGCGCGGGAGTTTTTATATGGAAATAAAAGTAAAAAAACAATTGAAATGACAAACATTTCCTGATATACTAAGGTGCATTTGGTTACAAAAACGAAACAAAAAAGAAGAGGAGAAGCAGAAATGAAACGACAACTGGCATGTGTGCTGGCTGCCTGTATTGGCCTGCAGCTTCCCCTTGGCGCCTTTAACGCCTATGGAGCGCAGCTGCCGGAATCAGCAGGGCAAATGGAAGCCCTGGAGGAAAGCAAAATCCCCGGTCTGGAATCAGACAGCAGGGACGAGGAAACGCAGACTGAGGAAACAGAGAAAGAAACGATTCCCACTGCAAGTTCATCTGAAAGCCATCGGCAGGAAGATGAAGAGGATGGAGGAACAGAGACAGAATCAGTTCCCACTGCAAGTCCCAGTGAGCCTGTAAAGCCGGGAAAAGAGCACAGAGGCGCTGTTATGGTGGAAATACGGACCCTGCTGCCTGTAATGTCTGCTGTGGATTTTAACGTTGAACTAAACGAAATCGTATCGAAAAGGGTAAAAACGAATGAAGAAGAGGATATTTACCAGGATTCTCTTACCATCAGCCTGATGCCTGAGGAGGAACCGGGAGAGGGACAGCAGGAAAAGGAGATATTCGAAAACGTTCCGAACGGAACTTATGAGCTTGAGGTAACAGCCGAAGGCTATCTTCCATACGAACAGACCATAGAGGTCAGGGATGATACCTCCAAGGTCATGATTTTAAATGATTACGGTGATTATGAATATTCCTCCTCCGCTCATCCGGGCCTGATCCGTATGGGTGATGTGGACGGAAGCGGCGTGATTGATAAAGAGGATATGAATGCTCTGGTAGATGCTGTTTATGAGGGCAATCTCACAGGTATGGATGAGGAAGGCATGGATTTAAACCGTGACGGAGAAATCGACCTGGTGGATCTGCAGTATTTTGCCAGCCTTTATAAAGGAAAGGAAGGCAGCGATAATAAATATCCGGTTTCTACGATTGAACGTTCGATCACGGTTCAGGAAGGCGATGTAACCCTTGCATCTCCAAGTGAAGCGACAAAAAGCAATGCCACAAAGGTAGAGGGAACGGTACAGGATCTGTTTAATAATGATACAGAAAGTTCCATAACACTGGAGCACGCGGACAGCGAGATAGATGAACCAATTTCAGAGGCTTATCCGGTTGAACTGGAGCTGGATCTTTCCAGACAGCCGGTGATCGGAGGAATTGTAATCCAGTCTCCGCCTGATTCCGAGGGCGCGATCAGCACTGGTGAGGTAGAAGCAGAGCTGACTGACGGCGAGAAGATCGCAGTAACCATTGACAGGTATGCGAGAACTAAAAAGCGCCGTTCCTTCCGAAGCGGTGCGACTGCCATGATCGATGCAGACGGTGCGATCCTGATTGATCTGAAGAATCAGAAGCCTGTGAAAAAGATCCGTATTAAGGTAACGGGAACCGTATCGGAAGGAAATCTGGCAGAAATCAGCCAGGTGGAATTTTTAGGCGATATGAAGGACCGCATTCCGCCGCCAGCCCAGAATATCCCTCAGAATGTAAGCGCACAGATTGGAAGCAAGATCTTTACCCTTACATGGGATAAAGAGGTAAATATTACAGGCTATGAGGTTTCCATTACAAATAATGGAAAAACGGAAATTATCGAAACGACGGCAAATACCCTGGTTGTTGATGAATTTAATGGAAAAGAACTGTTAAATTATGAAACGTTTCTGGTAAAGGTGCGTTCTGTAAACGGAAGCTGGAAGAGCAGCTACAGCGCTCAGATTGCCGTAACACCGGAACCGGACGGTCCGCCGCCTGCACCGGAAAACATTTCCATTGAGGGAGGCTATAAGAGCCTTCATATCTCATGGAAAAAGATGAAGGATACAAAGAGCTACAGCCTGTATTACCGCAAGGCGGGCACAGAAGACGCGTTTACAATGCTTGGCGAGTTTACAGGAACGAGCACAACCATCAGCGGTCTGGAAGATAAGACGGAGTATGAGATCTACATGGTTGGCCATAACCCTATAGGAGACAGTCCGGCTTCTGAGAAATATTCCGGAAGCACCATCACAGTAGATGCGGCAAAAATGCCGGCGTACCGCCTGATCAACAAAGCTGCAGAGACAGGGGAAGCGCTGACGGAGCATATAAAAGAGGTATCCATTGTAGCCGGTTCCATAACAGGAGTGCCGGGAGATGTGGTGGACGGCGATCCGCTTTCTTATTGGGAATTAGATGACTGGGATGCTGGCGGTGTATATCAGAATTACCGCGGCCCTATTATCACGTTGGATCAGTCCTATGAAATGGACACCATTGCATTTACTGCAGGCCCGAATCAGAAAGCCGGTTTCAGAGAATTCTGCATCAGAGCCTGGGATGGGGAAGGCAGTGAGCCAACCATCATAAATGGACGCCTTTCTGCAAGAGCCAGTCTGGACGGAAATGGAAAGACATACTATGAGTTTATGGCAGATGAGCCGTTTACTGCAGATAAGGTTCAGATCAATGTATCCGTACCAAGCAATCAGCGCGGTATCAGTATTGCAGAGGTGCGTTTCTATGAATATGATGTGCTTTTAAATGAGGTACTTTCTCTGTATACAGATGATTTGCATATGACGCTTCGCGGGGATGTTACCATGGATACCATTGCAGAGTTGAGAGCACGGGCAGATGAGGTGGATCCTGAAAGCGGAGAAATGACGCCTAAGAGAGAGCTTATTTTAAAAGAGCTTGATAATGCAGAGCTGATCTTAAAGAATGAAGCGGTTCAGAATGTGATTAAAGTGGATACCACCGTATCCAAGGCATATGATAAACACATTACCTTCAGCGGCGGCCTTAACGGATG
>ENA-ORRZ01001333-ORRZ01001333.1-human-gut-metagenome-genome-assembly--contig:-NODE-1333-length-16391-cov-5.120042_pt1 | contig 16391 bp, 19 predicted proteins | sample MGYA00242185_ERZ509152 | MGnify/ENA primary metagenome ERZ509152 (study PRJEB26280, sample SAMEA2338668) | human gut metagenome | biome: human gut; feature: human-associated habitat; material: faeces... | reverse complement strand
TAATGGATGGCAAGATACTATCAGATTTAGGTGTAACTAATTTACCATCTTTAGTGATGAAGATAAAGTTCGCACCACCAGTTTCTTCTACATATGTACGAGTAGCCGCATCAAGGTACATGTTTTCTGCATAACCTTTGTTATGAGCATCAGTGATAGCATACAAACTCATAGCATAATTCAAACCAGCTTTAATATGGCCAGTACCATGAGGAGCTGCACGATCAAAATCAGTGATACGAATTTTGATTGGTTTAGCGCCACCTTTGAAGTAAGGGCCTACTGGTGTAGTAAATACGCGGAATTGATATTCATCTGCAGGTTTTACACCGATAACAGAGTTTGTACCCATCATGTATGGACGAATATAAAGGCTTGCACCATGACCATAAGGAGGAACAAAGTCTTTGTTTGCTTTTACAACTTCTTTTACAGCTTCAAGGAAACGACCTTCAGGTAATGTAGGCATTACAAGGCGTTCACAAGATTGATTCAAACGAACTGCATTCAAATCTGGACGGAAGCATACGATGTGACCATCTTTTGTGTAATATGCTTTCAACCCTTCAAAGACAGTTTGAGCGTATTGGAATACACCAGCACATTCATTAAGAACAACGTTAGCATCAGTAATTAATCCGCCTTCGTCCCATTTACCATCTTTATATGTAGTCAAATAACGGTAGTCGGTTTCTACATAACCAAAACCGAGATTATCCCAATCGATATTCTTGCTCATAACAATAACCTCCATTTATATTGATATACACTTAATCTTATCACTATCATCTTGTATTTTCAATAGATTCTATAGAGATGATAAATTATATATACAGATATAGTATCTATTAAGATATATCATCTATATATAGGTAACATATTAATAGATATGTATATTATCAAATAGGCCCCTAGCTATACTATCGTTGAATATAAAAATTGTTTTTTACAGTATAGCTACCGCCCTATTTATATTATAATAATTTCAGATATACATTATCCTATTTTACTAGAGGTCCCTATTATGAACGAAAATAAAAATTTTTTAATTCCTAATCCTAAAAGTATCATTTGTATCGGCCTTAACTATGCTGATCATATTGCTGAAACTAGTCTAGCTACACATGATTTTCCAGAAATCTTTATGAAAACATCAAATGCTCTTGCAGGTAATCATGATACAATTACTATTGAAGACGAAACTTTCCATTACGATTATGAAGGAGAATTAGTTATCATCATCGGTAAATCTGGTAAAAACATATCTCCTGAAAAGGCAATGGAACATATCTTAGGCTATACCATTGGTAACGACGTATCTGCCCGTACATTACAGTTTAGAGGTTCTCAATGGATCCTTGGCAAATCGCTTGATCACTTTGCTCCTATTGGTCCTAATATTGTATCTCCTGATGATTTTGACTTTGAAAGTGCTACTATTACGACAACAGTAAATGGTGAAATACGTCAACAAGCAAAGCTAGAACAAATGATTTTTAAGCCTTATAACATTATTGCCTTCTTATCAACATATATGACACTCCAAGAAGGTGACATTATCTTTACAGGTACGCCTAGTGGTGTAGTATTAGGTAAAAATGAAAGTAAGTATTCTTGGTTAAAACCAGGAGATATTGTTACAGTTTCCATAAGTGGTATTGGTACCTTAGAAAACAAATTTATTTAAAATAAGTACATTGTTAAAGTATTGTATTTGCTCGTATTCTTATTATTACGATATCTATTTACATTACAACTAAATATATCTAAACACAAAAAGAGATTACTTCTATGTATGTCTAACTATACATAGAAGTAATCTCTTTTATTATTATCTATGTTTTATATTTACTATTACTTTATTTATGCTCCGACTCTAGGTCTAGCATATATTTCTTACGTTCAATGCCCCCTGCATAGCCTGTTAACTGGCCATTACTACCAATAACACGGTGACAAGGAACGATGATAGAAATTGGATTATGCCCTACAGCCCCCCCTACGGCTTGAGCAGAGAATTTCTCTTTACCTTGTTCCTGTGCAATCTGTTTACCAATATCTCCATATGTTGTAGTTTCACCATAAGGAATTGTCTGTAATATAGACCATACGGATTTACGGAACTCAGTACCTTCTAACTGGATGGGAGGTGTAATAAAGGGCTTTTTACCATTAAAGTATTGATTTAGCCACATAATTGTTACTTCAAATGGACCTGTTAGTTGCTCTATATACTCCGCATCATCATAACTAGGTGCATGAGCTTCATCAATAAAAAATAAATCTGTTAAGTATGATAATGTACCAAGCATAATCATAGTTCCTAATGGACTTTCATAGGTGTATTTATAGTTCATAGTACATTAGCTCCTTCTTAAGATAACAAATCATTCAATACCTTTTGTATGTCATTATTAAATGATACAGCATTTTTATGAATTTCAAAAGGAGTATGTTAGTTATCCCAATAGTTTGTTGTAGATGTCATAATCTATATCCTTATATACATTAAATACCACTTGTATTTTGCTATTAGTTTCTTTTAAATAAGTACGCACCGTATAAATAGCAATTCGGGCCGCCAATTCATTAGGAAATCTAAACTCACCTGTAGAAATGCAGCAAAATGCAATGGACTTCAAACTATAAGCATTAGCTAGCTCCAAGCAAGATCTATAGCACGATGACAATTGTTCTTTTTCTAAGTCTGTAACAGTATCATAAACAATAGGCCCTACCGTATGGATAACATGACTGGCAGGTAAATTAAAACCATAGGTCATACGAGCTACACCTGTCTTTTCAGGCATATCCATATACTCAGTCATCCTAGCACAGGCCATACGTAACTCAATACCAGCAAAAGTATGAATGGCATTATCAATACATTTGTGATTCGGTAGAAAACAACCGAGCAACTGCTCATTAGCTGCATTGACTATAGCCTTTACCGCTAGACGCGTTATATCCCCTTGCCACAAATATATCTGAGGTTCTCGCTCTTCCATATCGTTAATCGTAACGATGCCTTTTTCATGAGCCAATGTATTTAAGTATTCATCCTGTATCTTCATCCATTCCGCGGGCATGGCTCCTGCTGGACGAATATTACATAGTGCTCTAAATAGAGTAAATTGTTCTTCTTCATTTACTGGAATATCTATATGTTCGTTATATTTCTCTTTATATTCTACTACCAATCCCTCTAAAAGATAGCTCAATCGTTCTTGTTGTGTCATATATAACTCCTAAATAGAATTAACTAGATTATAACCTATTATATAGCAAAAAACTGCTAGCACATAATATGCTAGCAGTAACTTTACTGATTAGTATTATATCAAAAACTAAGGTCTAACAAATGATTGACCACCATGGTTTACAAGGATATCCCCATCTAATACTTTAGTAGTAACCCCTTGTAGATTACCTTGGATTTGGCTCATCATAAAACGATAACCTGGGCTGTTCAAGTGTTTAGTAAGGGCTTCTTGATCGCTATAGATTTGAATGACGTACCAACGATTTTTTGCATTTCTTTCACGAAGCACATAACCAGCCTTATAACCCGCATCATCACGAACGGCACGTTCCATATCGAGTTGATATTGTCGTTGTACCGTATCGATTTCATTGCTATCAACAGTAAACTCAGTTAAGGTCACCACTGCCTTACCATCATTTACGATAGATAATGCATCTTTCTTTTCAAATAAAAGTACAGACTGTACATCGTACATCTTACGATTTGTTAATTTAGAACCGACTTCATTAACAAATGCTTGATAATGGTCAGATTTGCGATGTGTTTCAATAGCAGTTAAATCTTTATAGATTTCAACTACATAAGACTCCGAAGGATTACCTTTTACATGCGCCACATTAATGGACAATGTATTAGGTTCTTTTTCCATAGATGCTGTCAGATTAGCTACACCTGCACTATTATAAGTTCCTTGTAACTCTACAGGTACTTCGAAACGATACATACCTACGCTAGGTGCTGTATCTACAGATTGATCTCGTTCCATAACAAGAGCTGCAAAAGATGTGCTTACACCTAATACGGCAATAGCAGATGTTAATACAATACGTTTTAACAAATTTTTGTTCATAAAAGACTCCTAAATCACAATGTAATATATTCTACTATTGTACCATGCTCTTCAATGAGTTTAACTAGTTCTTTACCTTGAAGCCACACAGTCGCATCATTTTGGTTCGGATGTATGCCGATTAAATTATTCTTGTAGTCCGCGTCAATATAATAATGGACCTTACGGTCCTCATCATGAAGCAAGCAGAATGGAGATACGTGACCTGGTTTAATCTTCAAAATATCCCATAGCTCTTCTTCGGAACCAAAGGAAATCTTTTTTAGCTTGTGATCCTTACGGAATTGTTTTAAATCTACACGTTTAGAACCACGAACGGTAATTAAATAGTAATGCTCTCGTTTATGATCTCGTATAAATAAATTCTTCGCATCCCACTCAGGATAGGGCAACTGCACATTTGGCTTATCGTCCATACTAAATAATGGTGCGTGATCTGTAATTTCAAAATCGATATGATGGTCACGTAAACAATCATATACGCCTTGTTTATCTAACATGTAATACCTCTAATATATCGTTTCTACTTGGTGAAAGTTACTACATAATAAAATCGATTAACATAGTGAAAGTACCAGTTGTACCGGTTACATCGATTATATCTTGTTAAATATATCCCAAGCTTATTCTGGAATCGTATAGGTACCATCAAATACAAATAATTCAGGATGTTTATGTACGAATGTATCTTCATAAATTCCATCATATTCATACACTACATCATCTTTTTTATCGAGAAAATCGAACAATTCCTCTTCATTTTCCCAGTCTTGTAAAATTATCCATCGTTCAGCTCTATCAAAGGGAACTGAACCACCAAAGTAATCGATAACTGATTGTAAATTATCTGCTAGCTCATCCATCTTGAAGAGGCGTAAGCCAGCAAGAGCATCTTCCCATACAATGCCTGTTGAGTTATATAAAAACTGATGATGACCACCATTATTGACCTCGGCAAAATACCAACATATTGCATTAAGGTATCGTTGCTCTAAAGTGAAAGGTTTTCCAGATTCTAAATAATCATCGTAAGAACCATATATATTGATAGTCCAATACATGGGCTCATTAATGGTCCACATATCATCTGTAGATTGAATTTCTTCAATAGTAATGGTCCGATGACGAGGTACACCTTCTCGGTTCTTCTTTTTCTCTGCTACATAATTGCTATAAGCTTTACATAACTCAGGATACTCTGCTTCACACTGTTCAAAGTCCATCTGCATATAGCACATATCAATGACCTCAAAACAGTACGATTTTATATCATCCAGATTCTTTTCCTGAGCTAAACGTACGCCCTGATCTACTAATCTTAGCATCTGTTTCATAATATCTGATGTATACGATTCATTATTGTCTGAAGCAATGGCTCCATACGCATAGGCACAACGATAATACCACACCGCATCACGATATTCTTCATCAATAGACTCTAATACCTTAATAGCCTCTTTTTCATTACCATTATTGTTATAAGCTCTACCGAGCTCACCTAACAGAGATATAGATAAGTTTTCTATGCCTACACTAGTTAACACATCAATAATAGTTTTTACATTTCCAGTATCATTAAGCTCTTTAACAGTTTGTAATTGCTCACTTTCAGAAAAAGATAAAAACTGTTCAATAGTTATAGACATACAATACACTTCCCCTCATATTATCAATATGTATATGAACTCATCTTAGCATAATAATAACAAACAACACAAAACAATAAATTACAGATTTTAAAATAATAGTTTATGACAAAAAAGACTATTTAACTAGCTACCAAGCCATACAACAAATACAGGAATACCTTCATCATTATCGTCAATATCTTCAATTTCATCAGCTTCAAATTCGTGATCATCATAGACTAGATTTTCAAAGAATACATGATCACCGAGCTCTTTATTGGCCATTAAGTTATGTATCTTGAAAAGAAGCTCTTCAGTAGTAAAGTACTGCCCATTATCTGCTTTAAGGCGAGCATAGATTTCAACTTGCCACATATCATCTTCTTTATCGTCTTCTAGTAATTCATCTACCTCATATAAGTGTTCATTAGGGTGAAGCTGACTTTTGCTTTCAATCCAAGCTTCATAGCTTACAAAAATTTCAGGCTCTACTAATGGCGGTAAATTATCAGGATTAACTTTATGCTCTTCTAAGCATGTATAAAACTCCTTAGCAAACTCTTCTTTAGTATAGGTAGTTTTATTAAAAACCCAAGGAATTCCCTTAAACTCATGATAATAACCTTCATATATTTTATTACCATCTTTATCAACACCAAGATATTCAATCTTTTCCGTGTTCTCATTTTTGTTAAAAAGGTTTTTGATCATTTCAAAAATCATAATATAATCCTCCTTGTAATCTTTTAAACAATGCTTTGATTTTATTATACCTAATATATTTCTCAATATTCTACATTAATCCCCTATAAAATAACGTAGCCCGAAGCACAAAAGTATATAATTTCTACGTATATAGTAAAAGCCCCTCGCATAGCGAAGGGCTAATCTATTATTGTCTCTCTATTAATTAGTTACTCATCAATGGAATATTCTTTAATTAAAGCTTTTACCTCATGTCGTATCAATATGGTATCTACAATATAGGAAAAAATGATATAAGGAGATGCATTTATAATCGCTATAGGCGCTAATATAATTGCTACCCATAATAGATCTAGAGGATATGCATACCACTTAATATCTATGGTATTTAAAATGGGTATCACATAGTCTATGACTCTTAATTCCCATTGCATTAAGGGATTTAGTTCCTCACTTGTTCCTACTAGCCAAGCGAAGATAATCCCAAAAAGCAAAAAATATAATATACCAACTGGAATTAATATCTTCGCTCTCTTTTTTAATAAATTACAACAAATCTCATCTTCTTCCTCCGGTGCTATATCATATAACATATTGCACTGAATCTGAATCCGTCTAAATCGATAGCGAATATACTTATACAAAATGTTATTAGGTGTATATAACATAATAAACTCCACATATAAGTCATACTAGCAAAATCATGGAAAATATATCATCCATCTATGGCAAAATAATGTAAATCTTTGAATTCATCATCCCAAAATGTAAAAGAAAAGATATGGGTATCATCAAAGGTTTGCTCACAATAGGTCACAGCATCACGTTCTGGTTCAATAATAGGCATACCAATGCGTGTTTTCATGTCATCAATAGTTACATCTCCATACCAATCTTGTATTTCGTTATAAATGAAAGTTACAATTGCATCTATATTTTTATGGTAATTAACAGCTAATAGCTTTGCCGTATCTAAATTAGTATCTGTTGGTTTCTCATCCCAGCAAAACTGTATTCCTTCGTAGGATATGGTATATTGCCTTAACTGTTCATCATACATTACAGGATTAGTCATCGTTTGTACCCTTTACATAGCTTTCCATCTTCGGTCTTAAATCTAGTACGATTTCCCAATCATCTAACGATGGTACCTTATGATGTACAATAAATTCTTCTATAATCTGTAATACCTCTTGATGGCCCAGCTCATTTTTACCATATATGATGGCACCCTGCTCACCATCATTAGTTACACTAAGCTCTATATGTAATAAATCAGTATCTTGATCACTACAAACTTGTACAAAGTTATACTTTTTAGTATCTATTGAGATTGCATTTGATGGTGATATAACTACAAAATCCTGTTCTTGATCCTCAATAGCGTAGAGATTTTGCTCAACCTCATTCAAGGTAATTCCTTCATACTTATAGTCACCTACATCAATGGACCAATCTGTATATGTTTTCTCAAAAGTATCTATCATATGTATCGCCTCTCCTTTACGATATACATTAGAATAAGTTTTCTAATTGACCTGCCATATCTACCATAAACTCATCAAACTTACAGAGTTCACGTAGCTCCTGATACTCGGTATCATAACAACCAATCTTTTTAGATTTAGGATCCCATACAATTTGCCAATCATTATACTCGCCTAGCTCTTTAGATAAACGCAATAGGTTACGACGACCTACTTTAAATGGAATTGTATCAATTAGAGGGAAAAATTCTATGGATATAAAATCAGAATCTGGCAATTCAAAGTAGAGATTATCTCCCTCTAAAAATAATACTAACGCCTTTGGTAGTTTAAATGATTTTAATTGATCCATTTTATTCTGTAAATCATGATACTCAGCTGGTTCTAGATTTTTAAAATACTCAGCCATTTCCATATCGCCCTTTTCAACAGCAATGCTATAGGGACGCATGCCATCCTTTTCCGTGATAGTCACATCTGCGCCATGTTCTACCAAGTATTTGCACATTTTTAAATCTACGTACCGAGCAGCTACACATAGTGGAGTTGGCTTAAAAGGATATACAGAATCTGGTTTATTGTAATTAATATCTACACCATGATTGATAAAGAAATCTAGGACCTCATAATTTCTATCTGTAATAGCATTTCTAAAAGCTGGACCACCATATTTCTGAACTGTATGGCCTAAGTCATGAATTATCTGTAAGTGCTTATAGTGCTTACCATATAAGGCAGCCTGAAAAGCATCTACTTTCACACAATTTAAAGCATGTATATTGGCCCCATGTGCCACAACGTATTCGATAATCTCTTTTGTTCCATATCGCACGGCTAATAAGAAACTTGGATTTTCTTCTTCATTTAGATCTGCACCATGTTCAACTAACCATTGAACACTTGGTAAACAATTCATTACTAACGCCAATTCTAGAGGGGCATACTCACTATAATTATCCAATTGTATAGGTTTATGAATATCCCAACCCTCTGCTAATGCATTTTCTAACGCTACGATATTTCCTTTTACGATATCTGTTACTATGTGAGGCACAGATTCAAATGTACCTAAATCTTTTATCTGTATCATAGCTCTCTCCCTAAAATAATATTTTTAAAATGATTATTACTAATTACATTATATTACATTTATAAGTATGAGTGTATAGTAAAAGCCCTTTGCATAAGCGAAGGGCTTTTAGTCTAGACAACAAAATATCATTATTGATTATTTTAATATCCACAATATTCATGTAATAAGTAAGATAATTTATTATTCAACTCTATAAAATTTATCAAATAATGCTCATCTATATAAAATTGTTGATTAGTAATTCTATCTTTTGTAGCTAAAATTTGCTCATTTTTAGACAAAGTGCATCTAAAACTATGAATAATACGATTGCGCCTATAAACAATATCTGAAAATAACTCGGCTATTTCTGCGCTAGCATTTTTCGTAATTGTTTGAGCAATAGGCGATTTAAGTTGGCCTGATTCTTTATCAATCAAGTCGTACCAAGAATAATCACTATCTGTATTTAATAATGTTCTCTATAATAAAACCATTATTAGAGATAAATACTGAAATAGCCAGCCCCAACAAGTAAACATACTCGTCCTTAGGTAAAGATATCCTAGCTAATGATCGAAGCTCCATTTTCTTACTCCTATAAAAGATACAGCTTATATTATTTATCTACAAAAAAAAAATCCCCTAATAGTTAATAAATTATCAATTTAAAATAGATATTTGTTTATCAGTATATATTGTTGTTTCAAAGTAACCATAGCCTAAATTTGACGCCTTCCAGTCTCCAGCAGCTATAATAAATTTATCTTTATTTTCAAATACCATATTTCTTATTTTTCTATAAAGGTTTATATCAGGAATAGATAATATAAAATGATAATTGGGATTAGCTATAGGGGCTACTAAATAAATCTCATTTTTATCATTATCGTAAAAGCGACCTTTTACACAAGACTCAATTATTTTAAAGCCGAAAACACCTTTAGGATAACAATATGCAGTTCTATCATCTAAAATCATTCTTCCAATCTTCTCATTCCCATACGAGTAATTAGGAGGAAATTGTTTACACATAGAATATATCTGCTTAATTGTTCTTAATGTATAATTAGTATGTTTATCGCAAGAAGAGCTTTTAGAAACACTCATTGCAGATTTTGAATTATTCTTAACTAAAAGATTTTGTATTGCATTTTCAAACAAAAAATTTGACTGATTGAATTTATTGTCATCAAAAACGACTGAGCTATTTGCATAAGGGCAGTTAGCAATATGTTTATACGCAGATTTAGTAGCTCTAAAATGTGCTTTTCGAGAGCCATCAACAGCACATATAAATAATTTACTATTACATAGTGGATTTGGACAGTAAAAAAACTTATACCTATCTTCTTCAAGAGCTTCACTTGCTAATATTATATGTTTTCTTTCTTTATCTCTATATGCATAATTAGCCAAAGAATCATCTCCATTTATAAAGTAACCAACTTACCAACTCCATTATAATCTCCCTTATAAAGTATACGCTCAGTTTACTTTATCACACGTAAAATGCTATAGCCTAATCTATGTTATGTCAACCAATCGTTGTTGATATATTACCTTCTAACCTCTAAACTAATTATCCCCATTACACACTGTACTAATATTTATAACCTTATTATATAAAAAATCAACATTCTGAAAATTATTTACTAAATAAACCTTTGAAAATAGTCTTAATGTAAAAAAGTGTAAAAGAATGCGGTTTTACTGCATTCTTTTACACCCTTTTATTATATTAGAAGTAAGCTATAAAAGTTTTGGATTTATAAAAATGTAAAATAACATTCTTAATAAAACATTATTTCTTATCAATAAAAACCTCATCGCCTCTATAAAGAGAGTATGAGTCATCCAAAACATACTTATTTGACGCATTTAATGCTGGAAACTGAATTACTGCATCTCCAACCTTAACCGCATCAGACTTAATATGAACTTCAAAAGAGCTATTAGTATCGATATTAGATAAATCAAATAATGATTGATAACCTACTGTTACCCACATACCAGGACCTTCAAATTGATCATCGCCACGTACGGTCTCTATTGGATAATATGTATTTCCATTTTGTACTATAGATATAACGACATTATTAGTATCATTATAAATCTTACTTTCCGGCATATAAAGGAAAGATCTAACCCGTAATATATTATTAGCATTTCTTGTTGAATAAGTACTTGCTACACCTCTAGCATCCTCCAATGCCGTATTGGCATAAATTGCAAATGGAGTTTGAACATATACGATACCTTGCAATTCATTTCTTGGGAAAATTCCACCATAACGCCTTTTAATAAACTTCTTCTTAGCAGTAGATATCATTTTAATATTTTTCTTTTCTACTAAAGACTGTCCATATGATGTTGCTGCTGCAATATCTGCATTTGTTATTTGGTGTTTCTCAATAACTTGAGGATTATAAGTACTAATATCTTCTGCAGATACTGCCATAACAGACATAGCTAAAATTGAAAATAAAATAATTTGTTTCTTAAAATTCATAGTCTCACCTACAAAACATATACTTTTAAAAATCAGCTAAAAAAATTTTTAGACATCTATAATCTGATCAGTGGTTCGGCGTTTTCAATCACACTTCGTCTTCGTCTCGTGTTCTTGGACGCCTATCACATGGCCAGTGCTAATGCTTACTGCGTCGTTTCACTCCTAGTAAGCAAAGCTACCGCTTCGACATGCGCTGTCATTGGGAACATGTCCACAGGTTGTACTTCTTTGAGTTCATAACCGTAGTGTGTAAGGATTTCAATGTCTCGTGCCATGGTTGCAGGATTACAGGATACATAAACAATGCGTTTAGGTTCCATACCCGCCGCAGAGGTTAGTACTTCTTCTTTACAACCCGCCCGGATTGGATCGAATACGATAACGTCAGGTCGTACACCTGCTTTGTAAAGTTTTGGCATTTCTATGGCCGCATCAGCAACTATAAACTCTGTATTATCGTAGCCATTGTGTCGTGCATTTTCACGAGCATTGATAATCGCTGGTTCTACGATTTCTATACCAATAACATGTTTTGCTTTATGAGCTAAGAACAGTGAAATAGTACCAGTACCACAGTACGCATCGATAACGGTTTCGTTTCCTTTTAGGTCTGCATACTCTAATGCTTGATCATAAAGCACCGTAGTTTGTTCAGGATTAACTTGGAAAAAGGAGTGTGGAGATAAGGTAAATTGTAAGTCCTTAATATGGTCTATAATCGTACCTTCCCCATAGAGGATATGATTCTTAGGTCCTAATATAACATTAGTACGTTTACTATTTACGTTATGCACGATAGTTTCTACTTGAGGGATGCGTTCTGTTAATTTCTCTACCCACTTTTCTTGATGTGGTAAATGGTCGGTAGCAGTTACAAGAATAATCATCCATCCAGATTGTCCAATGCGACCGATTACATGACGTAGCACACCTTTACCAGTATGTTCATCATAAGGCTCAATATCAAATTCTTTAGCAATTTGGTAGCAAGCTTGAGCAATGATATTATTACCTTCATCTTGAATGGGACAATTCGTACCTTGTACGATATCATGTGATCCCATCGCATAGAATCCCATTTGAATATTCCCTTTAGTCCCACCCACAGGCATTTGCATCTTATTACGATACGCCCATGGTTCTTTAGGTCCCAATGCTGGTTTTACAAGTTCTGAATTTTGATGACCAATGCGTTCGATAACGTCCTTCACCTTTTGTGTTTTTAGTGAAAGCTGGCCTTCATAGGTAATGTGTTGCAACTGACATCCACCACAAAAGCCATAGAGATCACAGCGCGGATCGATACGATTAGGAGCCATAGTAACAATTTCTAATAGTCGTCCTGTAGCATAAGTCTTTTTCACCATATTGATGGATACTTTCACGGTTTCCCCAGGCAAGGCAAAGGGAACAAAGACTGTAAAATCCTCTACACGACCTACACCTTCACCACTGCTACCTATACCATGAATAGTAACTACTACTTCATCACCTAACTTAACTGGAGCATTTAGTATGGCCTGTTGCTTCTTAGATAATGTACTAATAACTGATTGACCTCTATTCGCACAATTACCGTTTCTACTTTGTTGTTTAGATTTTTTCTTACGAGATGTACGACTTGTACCGTTCATTACGAGTCTCTTTTCTTCCAAATTTTAATCATGCCAGTTACGATAAGTACGAAGAATACAGTACCAAATTTCACGAGCAATTCTTCACCTTGTATATATGGCATAAGAAGTGGATCTTCCACAATCATTTCGCCTGCAACCCAGCCAAGGAGTGCACCACCAGCCCAAAGAATAGCAGGGAATTTATTAATAATTCGAGCAAATAATGTAGAGCAAAATACGATAATTGGAACAGTAATTAACATACCTGCAATAACAAGCTCTAAATGACCTCTAGCGGCCCCTACTACACCGATGACATTATCAATACTCATCATAGCGTCAGCTACAATAATCGTCCAAATGGCACCCATTAATGAATTCTTAGCTTCGATATGTGCATCTTCATCGCCACCTTTTAATAATTGAATGGCAATCCATACAAGTACAAGGCCACCACCTAAGTGAATAAGAGGAATTAAAGTAAGCGCTTCTACTAAAAGAGTAGCAAATACAAGGCGCATTACAATGGCACCTACTGTACCCCAGATAACAGCTTTCTTTTGTAGTTCTGGAGCTAGCTTACCTGCTGCCATACCAATTACTACAGCATTATCGCCAGCTAATAAAATATCAATCAAAATTATTTTACCAATGGTTACCCACGTGGCAACTTCTAAAAATTCCATTCTGTACGTACCTCAATTCAGTCTACTAATTCAATAACTATCCCTTAACTATACCATAATTTTTCTATTTTCTCACCTAAAAAGAGAGGTATGGGTTTACATAAAAAAATCTCTCCTCCTATGATTAGGAGAAGAGATATATTCTATTATTTCTTGAGCTTTTTAGCTACTAAAGATGCCCCTACTACGAGTATTACTGCAGCAATTTTGATGAATAGTGCATATGGTTCAACACTATGAGCAATCAATGTATCCTCTACTGCCATACCAGCACCTACCCAGCCAAGGATACCGCCGCCAACGTATAGGATAATTGGGAAGCGTTCGATAACTTTCACAAATAAAGTACTGCCATAAATGATGATTGGTACAGTTATGAGCATACCAATAGCTACCATTGTCATATGACCACCTGCAGCACCAACTACACCGATAACATTATCGATACCCATGATACCGTCAGCAATAACAATAGTTGTAATGGCTGCGCGTAAATTATCCTTAGCTTCGATATTATGCTCGCTTTCATCATCAGCAACCAGCTTGTATCCAATCCATAAGAGGAGGATACCACCTATTAAACGAAGTGCAGGAATATTGTTCAATGCCTCTACAAATAGGAATGCCATAACAAGGCGTAAAATAATGGCACCGGCTGTGCCCCAGAAGATAGCTTTCTTCTGTAAATGTGCTGGCAAGTTACGAGCTGCCATACCAATTACAATGGCATTGTCACCAGCAAGTAAGATGTCGATAACGATGATCTGAAGCATCGCTAATAAACCTTGTACAGATAAGATGTCCAATGTATCCTCCTTAGAATATAACTATAGTATATATATTATAATCGATATAGTTCAGTAGTGTAAAATTCAATTTGTAAAATATATATTCATTTTTAGCATACTCCATTCATATTAATATGAGAAGCATAACACTACAAATAGAAGTTCTAGGATATAAAAAATCATTAATTATAGATCCATAATAGACTAATCAATACTATATATTTAATTCCCAATTCTCAAGGAATTTATCTATTAAATTAGACTACTTTATGATATCGTATAATATATCATTAATAAGGGAGGTAAATATGTATCAAACATATTCTATATTACAAAAGTTATGGTTGTTCATTAAGCTATTTACTCCTATGTGCATAACGCAATTTTCCCTTATAGGTGGTACATTTATAGCCATCTTTTTAACGGGACAATATAGTACAATAGATTTAGCTGGAGTTGCTACGGGGTATAATTTATGGCTCCTCTTCTATATCTTTGCACAAGGAACGTTGTTAGGTATTACTCCAATTATTTCTCAGCTATTGGGAGCTAAGAAAACCGATGATATTTCAACAATCTTTTATCAAGGTCTTTATATTGGTACAGGCCTAGCATGTATCATTTTAATAATTGGTCTCTTAGGCCTACGTCCTCTTCTGACAGCATTAAATCTGGAACCTGCTGCAGCTGAGGTATGTATTAGTTACCTGAAAGCATTTGCTATAGGTCTATTCCCACTACTTTGGGTTAATACATTGCGCAATACAGTCGACAGTCATGGATTAACACATTATTCTATGGCCATCGTATTTACTAGCTTTATTGTGAACGTATTTTTGAACTACTCACTCATCTTTGGGCATTTCGGATTTCCAGAGATCGGTGGTGTTGGTGCTGGCTATGGTATAGCCGGTGCTTGTTGGACTAACTTTATTCTCTTTAGCTTAGTATTACTATTACATCCAAAGCTAAAGGGATATCGTATCTTTAAAGACTTCAGTAAACCAAGTTTTCACTACATTCGCGAACAGCTACATATAGGTATTCCTATTGGCTTTTCCATCTTCTTAGAAGCTAGTATTTTTAGCATTGCTGGACTCTTGATGGTTCACTTTGGATCCGCCGTCGTAGCTGCTCATCAATCTGTTATTTCCTTTACCAATGTATTCTACTGTTTACCTCTTAGTATCGCTATGGCCTCTACCATTGCAGTTGCTTATGAACTTGGGGCAGGTCGTAAACAAGAGGCTATCCAGTACTCTTATATTTCTCGCATCTTAGCCATTGTATTGGCTATCATGATTTGTACATTTACGTTTACTAATATGGACGCTATTGCAGATCTCTTTACAAATGATGATGAAGTATACAAGCTTATCTACAGCTTCCTTGGATACGGTGTATTCTTCTCTGCTATCGATGCCATTGGAACCCCTTTACAAGGTATATTGAGAGCCTATAAAGATGTAAAAGTAGTTCTTTATATCTCCCTCATATCCTATTGGGGCGTATGCTTCCCAACCGCCTATATTCTCGCTAATAATCCTAATTACGGACCATTTGGCGTATGGATTGGATTACTCGCTAGCGTACTAGTAGCAGGTATATTGTTCACTTGGCGTACTTGGTACATTCAGCGTCAATAAAAATAAATAACATTCTTATACAGTAAAAGAGCATCTTACATAAGATGCTCTTTTTTATTTCAACATATCTTGTTTTTCGGGTTATAGGACAAAAAGTGTTGCTATTTTAGTCCCAAAGATTGGTAAATAGGCG
>ENA-ORRZ01001325-ORRZ01001325.1-human-gut-metagenome-genome-assembly--contig:-NODE-1325-length-16445-cov-3.120561_pt1 | contig 16445 bp, 12 predicted proteins | sample MGYA00242185_ERZ509152 | MGnify/ENA primary metagenome ERZ509152 (study PRJEB26280, sample SAMEA2338668) | human gut metagenome | biome: human gut; feature: human-associated habitat; material: faeces... | reverse complement strand
AAGGATACTGTAGCGGATCGCTTCCCTGCGGTCCGGTATCTCAATAAAGCTACCGCCTGTTTTTTCAATGCTTCCGCGGATATCAGCAATAATATCTTCCACCTTCTCATACCGGGAATTGTCTGCTGTAATAATGCTCAGATCTGCCAGCTTTCCACCGATCTCGCCCATAGAATAGCGGCGGTCTTTGGACCGGTTTCCACCACAGCCAAAAACGCAGACAAGGCGTTTAGGCTTATAATCCCTAAGTGTGGATAACAGGCTTTCCATGCTCACTGCATTGTGGGCATAGTCAACCAGCACGGTACAGTGGGAGGATGTATGTACGATTTCCATGCGTCCGTTTACCCGGATATGCTCCAGTGCATGGCTGACCCTTTGAGGATCCAGCCCCAATAAGCTGCACAGGCTGACTGCAGCCATGGCATTTTCCACATTAAAAAGTCCCGGTATGCCAAGGCGGATTTCCATCTCACATCTGCCGGAAACATGAAACTGCGTTCCCACAAAGTCCGGCTCTGCCAGATACCGGATATTCTCTGCCATAAAGTCATCCGGCACTTTGCTTTCCTTTCCTGCATTGTAGGTATAAAGCTTACAAGAAACTTCCTTCTTTATTGCCTCTGCATGAGGGTCTGCCCCGTTTAAAAGGCCAATGCGGCAGCTGTCAAGGAGACGTGTTTTATAATACAGATACTCCTCAAAATCCTTATGCTCATCCGGCCCGATATGGTCTGGGGAAATATTAGTAAAAATACCGTAGTCAAACAGGATACCGTCTACCCGGTGCATTTTTACCCCCTGGGAAGAAACTTCCATAACCGCATAGTCACAGCCTGCCTCTGCCATCTGGGCAAAGGCTTTGTGAAGTTCATAGGATTCCGGGGTTGTGTTCATGGTAGGAGTCACATGTTCTCCAATGACAACACCTGTGGTACCGATCAGACCGGCCTTCTTTCCTGCCGCTTCCAGCACAGTCTTTATCATATGGGTCGTGGTAGTCTTTCCCTTGGTGCCTGTAACGCCGATCAGGGTAAGCTTCTTTGCAGGATATCCAAAACGGGCCGCAGACAGCAGGGCCAGAGCCCTGCGGGAATCCTTTACCCGCAGGATCGTAATCTTTTTCTTCTCCTCTTCATCAAGCTCACAGGCTTCAAGCTCCATATCAATGGGCCGTTCGGTCACAAGGATCCTTGTGCCTGCCTTTAACACATCAGGGATAAAGCAGTGGGCATCGATCCGGGTGCCTGTCATGGCCACAAATACAGTGCCCGGTCCCGCTTTTCTGGAGTCATAAATAACCTCTTCCACCTGAGTATCAGGATTTCCCTGAATCAGGGTATAATCCAGTTCTTTTAACCAGTCTTGCAATATCATGAAACTATATTTCCTCTCTCATACTTAAAACAGTCCCGTGATCTTTCCTTCCTCATTCACATCAATCCCCTCTGCTGCCGGCTTCTTGGGAAGTCCCGGCATGGTCATAATGGAACCTGTAAGAACAACCACAAAACCGGCTCCTGCACATACATAGGCGTCTCTTACGTTGATCTGGAAGCCTGCAGGCCGTCCCAGCTTTGTCTGATCATCCGACAGGGAGTACTGGGTTTTTGCCATGCATACGGGAAGATTTCCAAAGCCCATCTCTTCCATGCGCTTTAACGCCTTTAAAGCTGCCGGAGTGTATGTCACGCCGTCCGCTCCGTATATCTGGGAAGCAATGGTTCCGATCTTATCCTTTAAGGAAGCTTCATTCTCATAGAGCACATGGAAATCAGTGGGACGGTTTTCCAATGTGTTTAATACCTTTTCTGCCAGGGCAAGCCCACCCTCGCCGCCTTTTGCCCAGACCTCAGCCAGAGCAAATTCACAGCCTCTTTCCTCACAGAAATGCTTAATATAAGCATACTCCGCTTCTGTATCGCTTATGAAAGAATTAAGGGTAACTATAACCGGAACGCCAAACTTCTGGATGTTTTCAATATGTTTTTCCAGATTTACAATGCCCTTCTTTAAAGCTTCCAGATTTTCTACGGAAAGCTGATCCTTCGGGACACCGCCATTATACTTTAAAGCCCGGACGGTGGCTACCAAAACAACCGCATCCGGCTTTAAGCCTGCTTTGCGGCACTTGATATCCATAAACTTCTCAGCGCCCAGATCCGCGCCAAAGCCTGCTTCCGTAACAACAATATCGCAGAGCTTAAGAGCTGTCTTTGTGGCTCTTACACTGTTGCAGCCGTGTGCGATATTTGCAAAGGGGCCGCCATGAACCAACGCGCCTGTATGCTCCAAGGTCTGGATCAGGTTCGGCTTTAAAGCATCCTTTAAAAGAGCCGCCATGGCTCCGGTGGCATGAAGATCTCCCGCAGTCACCGGCTCACCTGCAAAATTATATGCAACGATAATGCGTGACAGGCGCTCCTTTAAATCCTTCATATCATCGGCCAGACAGAGGATTGCCATGATCTCGGATGCTACGGTAATGACAAAATGATCCTCTCTTACCATGCCGTCGGCCTTTGCACCCAGACCGATCACAATATTACGCAGCGCACGGTCATTCATATCTTCGCACCGCTTCCATAAAATCTGTCTTGGATCAATGCCGAGGGAATTCCCCTGCTGGATATGGTTATCAAGAAGAGCTGCCAGAAGGTTATTGGCAGAGGTAATGGCATGGAAATCACCTGTAAAATGCAGATTTAAATCCTCCATAGGCACAACCTGGGCATAGCCGCCTCCAGCAGCTCCTCCCTTGATGCCAAAGCAGGGGCCAAGGGACGGCTCTCTCAGCGCTATAATGGAATTTTTTCCCATTCTTCCAAATGCTTCTCCCAAGCCTACTGTCACAGTTGTCTTTCCCTCTCCTGCCGGTGTGGGATTGATAGCCGTCACCAGCACCAGTTTACCATCCGGACGGTCCTTGATCTGATTCCATAGCTCATCGGTCAGCTTGGCCTTATATTTTCCATACAGTTCCAGATCGTCCTCTTTGATTCCATATCTGGCGGCCACCTCTTTTACCGGTATCATTGCAGCTTCCTGTGCGATCTCAATATCTGATTTCATTTGGCTGATCCTCCTCTTTTTCGGCGTCCCGATCAGGTTATGTCCTTCTCCTGCCGGTGCCTGGTAATTTATATTTTATGCCCGGAGTCATTGGGATTCTCCTTTGGACTCCTGATGCATTTTAATACCCCTGTTCCATCATTTCCTCAAACTGTTCCGGACTCATAAGGATCTTTCTGGGTTTTGTGCCCTCCTCTTCGCCCACAACTCCTGCCTCTGCCAGCTGATCCATGATCCGGGCCGCGCGGTTAAATCCGATCTTAAAGGCCCGCTGGAGCATACCGATGGAAGCCTTGTCCTTTTCAATAATGAAGGCTCCGGCCTGTGCAAACAGTTCATCCCGGTCTGCCCCTGAGCTTCCTCCATCCATGGAAGGAGATGCAACTTTATTTACCACTTCCTGGCTGTACTCTGCCACCATACCCTGCTCGGTAAGAAATTCTACCACGCGGCTGACCTCCTCATCCGATACAAAAGCGCCCTGTACACGCTGGGGTTTTGGAAAACCTGCGGGATAAAAGAGCATATCGCCCTTTCCAAGGAGCTTTTCTGCACCGTTCATGTCGATAATCGTTCTGGAATCTACACCTGAGGACACGGAAAATGCAATTCTGGAAGGCACGTTTGCCTTGATCAGTCCGGTGATAACATTGACGGACGGTCTCTGGGTTGCAATTACCAGATGGATGCCTGCTGCACGGGCCAGCTGGGCCAGACGGCAGATGGAATCCTCCACCTCTCCCGGAGCCACCATCATAAGATCGGCCAGCTCGTCGATAATGATCACAATCTGGGGCAGCTTCTTTGGCTTTTTGTCATCATCGATATCATCTAATTTCGCAACCCGTTCATTGTAGCCCTTTAAATCCCGGACATTGCACTCGGCAAACTTCTTATACCGGTCTGTCATCTCAGCCACCGCCCAGTTTAACGCCCCGGATGCTTTCTTCGGATCGGTCACGACCGGGATCAGCAGATGGGGGATTCCGTTGTAGACGCTCAGCTCTACCACCTTGGGATCTACCATGATCAGCTTCACATCGGCCGGATCCGCCTTGTAAATAATACTCATGATCAATGTATTGATACAGACGGACTTACCGGATCCAGTAGCGCCTGCGATCAGAAGATGAGGCATCTTTGCGATATCCGTAACAACCACCTGACCGCCGATATCCTTTCCCACAGCAAAAGCCAGACGGGACTTGTGGCGGCGGAAGGCTTCGGATTCAAAAAGCTCACGCAGATAAACAATGTTATTTTCCTTATTAGGCACCTCGATCCCCACTGCGGATTTGCCGGGAATCGGAGCCTCGATCCGGATATCTGCCGCTGCAAGACTCAGCTTGATATCATCAGTCAAAGAAACGATCTTGCTGACCTTTACGCCCTGTTCCGGAAGGAGTTCATAACGGGTAACAGAAGGACCGCAGCTGATATTCGTCACAGTAACGCCTACACCGAAATTATGAAGGGTCTGCTGAAGCTTGATCGCTGTGGCCTTAAATTCATTTTCAGAAAAAGCGGCATTATGCACAGGCTTTTTCAGCAGATCCGTAGGAGGGAATACATATTCCTTTTTTTCCTCTATCTTTTTATGGATCTCCTGAGCCACCGAAACCTCTGCTGCCTGAACCTCTGCCGCCTCCCGTTTCTTTTCCAGTTTTTTCTGAAGAAGATCCGTTTCCGTTTCGATGATCTTTCCGGAGGCAGTGACAACACGTTTTGTGCCTTCCGGCTGATACAGAGTATCGGGAGCGGCCATCATAGACGGCTGTACCGCTTCGAATGGCTTTGGCGCAGAAGTGGGGCTGCTGTCTGGATCCGGATCCCAGGGAGAGGTTCCGTCACAGTCCGGCTCCTCTGAACCTTCATCCAGATGGATGGTTTCCTCTTCAGGTTCTGTATCCCAGGGAGCAATATGTACAGCCTTTTGCTCCGGCATTTCATCTCTCTCCTGCTTCTCCGGCTCCCTTGCCGGCGCGGGGGCAGATACGGGTTCCTGCCGGTAAACTGTTTCCTGTAATCCACTTATATCCTCTTCAAAGCTTACCGGTCTTGGAGCGCCTACACCCATATCCAGCTCATCCAGAGTTCTCCTGTCTCTCTGAACGCGGATCGTTTCATATATCGGCTCTTCTTCCTCTGCTCCCCCGCAGTCTCCCTGTTCTGTCCGGCTCTGAGGCGTCGGTTCATTTTTGCATTCTCTTCTGGCTTCGGATGTTTTCTCACGGTCTTCCAGCTCTCTGGCCAGACGTCCCGCTTCTCCTTCCGTCCTTTCCTGTCTGGCTCCCACAGTGCCTGCTGTGTCATAGTTTCTGGGAAGCTGGATCCTTCCGCGAAATTCATCTGCTGGAGATGCCTCATTTTCTGCAGGCTCACCCTTTCTTACAGGATCCGCTCCAAATTCCCGTTCAAATGCATCCTCTGCAAGGCCTTCTTCCTCATAAAATTCCTCTGTCCGATCCCCTCTTCCCCCCAGAGCAGTCGCCTCCAGATTCACACCGCGGACACGCTGCTCCTCCTTAAGAAGACGTCTTTCTTCTGCTCTCTGAGCATGGAGTTCTCTCCTGCGGTCCATATCCTCCCTTGCATACTGATAGGCCCGGTCACTTCCCTGCTGTACAAAGGATACAAAGGATTTTCCCGTAATACATACCATACAGATGATAAGGAGCACCACCAGTACCAGATATGCTCCGGCCCGTCCCAGAAGGAAGCTCAAAAGGCCGGATAATGCTCCGCCGACCAGCCCGCCTCCTGCTCCATTCACAGAGGATACCGTATAATACTCCATCAGGGAAGCGCCCTCAGGCGCCTTTCCAAACATCAGCTGGAGCAGGCCGCAGAGCGTGAAAAACACTCCTATGACTGCAGCCAGTTTCACTGCTGCGTGGATATTCCCCTGATTGGACAGGTGAAAACAGGTTCCCACAAAAAGCATGATAGGCAGAAGATAGCCGATCATGCCAAAAAGTCCCAGCTGCACGCTGCGCAGCACATCTCCAAACACTCCGCATAAGCGGAAATTGCTTAAAAACAAAAGGATTGCCACAGCAAAAGAGCAGATGATGATCACTTCTGCTCTCATAAATCCCATATCCTCTTCTTCCTCATAAGCCGGGCGTCTTGGCCGGCTTTTATCTCTGGATGTGCTGCTCTGCCTCTTTGCAGTAGTTGTCCCCGTGTTCTTTTTTGTCGTACTTCCCTTGGGCCTCCCCGGTTTTCTGGCGCTGCCCTGCTGTTTCTTTACTGCATCAGACACAAATACAAGCCTCCCATTCCTCGTTCCTATATTAAGTCTTGACTTACATTACTTATAGTATACAAAAATTTAATGGGAATTGCAACGCAGTTTTTTACCGCATATAAGATTGGAAAAAACGGTACGCATTTTCAAAGCAGAATTTTTTCACAGCCCCTTCGGGAATCCCCCGCTCCGCAAGATATGTTCCAAAGGAAGCCGCTCCAAACGGCGAGCCAAGGGAAGGGTCGCAGGTGATCTGTCCGTCCAGATCTGTTCCCCAGGCGATACAGTCCTCTCCTCCCAGCTCCAGCATCCTGTATATATGGCGAAACAGCAGTTCGCGCTCCCCCTCTCCCTTCTGATCCGGAACAGAAAGGAAACGGGAATATAAATTGATGCCGCAGAGGCCGCCCCGGCGTACAAGCTCCACAAACTGATCCTCTCTTAAATTTCTTGGCACCTCACAGCAGGAACGCAGGTTGGAATGGGAGGCAACAAATGGCCTTTTCGTTATGTTCAAAAGATCCTCAAAGCCTGCATCGTTTAAATGGGAGCAATCCACAATGATTCCATTTTCTTCCATAAGCTTCACGGCCTCTTTTCCAAATCCCGTAAGCCCTCCGGTTCCGGCACAGCCGCTTCCCAGCTCATTTTCCCCATTCCAGGTAAGGGTCATCATCTTAATCTTCTTTTTGGCAAAATGGACAATCTTTTCCAGATCTCCTCCCAGGGCTGCTCCCCCTTCTATAGTCCGGATAAATACCCATTTCCCTTCCTCTACCCCTTTCTGCAGCTCAGAAGCGGAATCTGCCAGAACTGCCCGTTCCGGGATCATTTCCACAAGCGTTTCCAGATAGGCCAGATGGCTGTCTGTAAATTCTACTGCCGCTCTTCCCCGAATGGAATCCGGTACCCAGACGGCCATACACTGGACAGTCGCCTCAAAACGTTCCTGATCCTGTATGGTAAACTGAGTGGTGCTGTTTAAAAAATTCTCCCCGCGTTTTTTCAATTCTTCAATGGTATCGCAGTGAAGGTCAAAATACTCCATGACTGTTCCCCCTGTCTTATCTTATGTGTATATCATACGATACTTCTGCTCTTTCTTCTACTGTTTTGCGGGATTTTTTCTCTCGTCGATCATCTCATACAGTTTCGCTAATGCCTCCTTTATCCCGCCGACTGCATCGATCAGCCCCACGTCTACTGCCTCTTTTCCCACAAGAACGGTCCCCAGATCCCTGGTAAGCATCTCTGTATTGTGCATCAGGTCATGGAGCTTGTCATAGGCAATGGCGGAATGCTCTGATACAAAGGTTAAAATACGATCCTGTATCATCTGAAAATAGTCATAGGTTCGCTCAGTGCCGATCACCATGCCCGTCATGCGCACCGGATGAACCATCATGGTCCCTGAAGGTACAATGAAGGAATAGCAGGAGGATACGGCCAATGGTACGCCAATGGAATGGCTGCCGCCCAAAACCAGCGATACTACCGGAATGCTCATAGATGCGATCATCTCAGCGATGGCCAGTCCCGCATCCACGTCTCCTCCCGATGTATTTAAAAGAACCAGCATTCCGTCAATGCTGTCGTCATCTTCGATCTGGGCCAGTCTGGGAAGCACATGATCGTATCGGGTGCTTTTGGAAGAACCGGGGCTGTTTTCGTGTCCTTCCACCTCTCCTATAATAGAGAGCAGATGAATTTTTCTCTTTTTTCCATTTTCTTCCAGAGTCATCTGGCCATACTCTTTTAACCCCCTGTCCTCTTTTTCACGGATTTCCTGCTCTGTCTGCCGTTCTTCCTGTCTGTTCATATAAAAAAGACCATCCTTTCCAAATCGGGCCTTACCACAAAGGGATAGGGGATACCTTATATAAGGCACCCGGCCCATATTCTTTCAGGATAGTCTTTCCTTTTTTCTTTCTTTTAATCCAGCACGTTGCGGATTGCTACCGGAGAGCGGTAATTCCAGGTAGAAATCTTGATGCCGCTGCGCCTGCTTGCCGCATGAACCACCTGTCCGTTTCCGATATACAGAGCCACATGGTTGACACGGCCATTGCTGCCTGCATAGAATATCAGATCGCCCGGCTTCATATTTCCGGAAGTGACCTTCTTTCCCATTTTGGCCTGCGAGCCGGAATAGTGAGGAAGCGATACTCCGAATTTCTGCATTACCTTCATGGTAAAGCCGGAGCAGTCTACGCCGTTTGTCAGGCTGGTACCGCCCCAGACATAAGGATTTCCCACAAACTGAATCGCATAGTTCACTATCTGAGAGCGGCGTGAACCGGAGCCTGAGCTTCCTGAACCTCCGGAGCCGCTTTCAGCAGGTTTAAACTTAATAGCCTCATTGATCACATAACGGACTTCCACATTATTATCTCTTGTAGAAATATAGGCTCCGTCTGATACGCCCCCATCTTCTTCATCCACGGAATCAAGATCGATCTTCAGCCAGCCGTCCGGCGTTTCAGGATCGTCGATCACAGGATATTTTTCATCCTTTACGATCTGGGTCCAGATCTTGGCGTCCGTACTGGGTTCTGTGCGGACGTTTAACACATCCGTACTGATCACCGCTTTCAGGGATGCGGTCTGAAGGGCAATATCCTTTGCCTCCCTGCCCGTAGCTGTGTACTGGGGATCAGAGGAAATATAACCTACGATAGGGCCGGATTTCACCTTATACCAGCCGTCCAGAGTTTCCAGGATCTCTCCTCCCGCCTTGCTGGTCATCTTTCCGATAATATTGGCATTTCCTTTATCCTCCGGTGAACTGCGCACATTCAGATAACCGTTCACCTTGGACATCACCAGATTTTCATACTGATTAATGGCCTTTGTTTTTTCATCCAGTTTGCGTCCTTCCTCCAGAGCATAGCTTACCTGGGCAAACTGATCGGAAATATATCCGTCCTTAATCTGGATCCATCCGTCCTCTTGGCTAAGCACCTCAAAGCTTTCCCCGTCTGATACGGCTCCTATGACATTGTCGCTGGTGGAATCGTCCGGAGTTTCCCGCACCCGCAGTTTTTCGCCTTCTGTCTCCATAGTAATCACAGCTCTGAGCTTTACATATTTTTCCGCCAGATTTTTTGCCTCCTGGCCGGTTACAAGATACTGGCTGCTCACATAGCCCTCTAAACCTCCTGACTGTATCTTTGTCCATTCGCCCTCTGTTCCCAGAACCTCGCATCCGCCTCCGTCTGCGATAGTACCTAAAACCGTACCGTCTGTTCCCGGAGTCTCACGGATATTTACATAGCCCGACACCTGGATCAGACCCAGATTGGCAAAACGGCCCACAGCTTCCTCCACCTGCCATTCCCACTGTGTCTCTTCATCGCTCTCTGCAGCCACAGCCGCTGCCGGGTCTGTCTGCTGCTCTCCCGTCTGGAGCTGCTCACCCACCGACCGGACCGCCATTTCCCCAGATTCCGGCTTTTTCATATATTTCACCGCAAAAATAATAGCTCCCACAGCCAGGACAGCTGCCAGGATCAGAATCCACAGCCTGGGATCCGGCTTCTGGCTGCGCTTCCTCCTAGCCTTATTCAGGCTGGATAAATAATCCTTATGCTCAAGCATATTTTAATCGTCTCCATCTCAAATTTGATTCCTGCTTTGCAATGCAAAACAGCCTGTCTTTTTTATTATACCATAAAGGACAGGCTGGATGGGTGAATTTTTTATGAATTTTTAATTTGCCAGCATCATACGGTCATTTGCAAATTCTTTGCCGCTGGCCTCGGCAAATTTCTTTAACAGGTCATCCACCGTGAGGTTCTTTTTCTCCTCCCCCCTCACATCATAGATAATATGGCCGTCATTCATCATGATCAGGCGGTTGCCGATCTGGATGGCATCCTTCATATTATGAGTTACCATCAGGGCAGTCAGCCGCTGCTCCTCTACGATTTCACTGGTAAGCTCCAGAACCTTCTTCGCCGTCTGAGGATCCAGGGCAGCAGTGTGTTCATCCAGCAAAAGCAGCTTTGGCTTTTTTAAAGTTGCCATCAGAAGGGTTAAGGCCTGTCTCTGTCCGCCGGACAAAAGTCCCACCTTAGAGGTAAGGCGTTCCTCCAGCCCCAGTCCCAGCTTTAAGAGCAGATCCCGGTACAGCTTTCTTTCACTGCCTGTAATACCGGGCTTTAATGTGCGGCGCCCTCCTCTTCTTAAAGCCAGAGCCAGATTTTCCTCAATTCCCATAGTAGCCACGGTTCCATTCATGGGATCCTGGAATACACGGCCCAAAAAGGCGGCTCTTTTATATTCCGGAAGCTTTGTCACATCCCTTCCGTCTATCACGATCTTTCCCTCGTCCACAGGCCACACGCCTGCGATCGCATTCAGGGTCGTAGACTTTCCGGCGCCGTTTCCGCCGATGATCGTAACAAAATCTCCATCCTTTAAGGTGAGGTTCAAATCTTTCAAGGCCTGCTTTTCATTTACCGTGCCCCTGTTAAATGTTTTATTCACATGACAGATTTCCAGCATCAGCTCTTACCTCCCTTTGGCGCACTCTTAAAATATCTTCCCTTCCAGGTGGGGATCGCCAGGAAAACAGCTACCACAGCAGCGGAAAGAAGCTTCAGTAAATCCGTATCAACTCCCAGCCAGATCACAACCTGGAGCACCAGATAATATACAATAGAGCCCAAAGCCACGCCCAGAAGGCGGAAGCCAAAGTTGTGGAAAACTTTTCCAAAAATCGCTTCTCCGATAATCACAGCAGCCAGCCCGATGACAATGGCTCCGCGGCCCATATTGATATCTGCAAAGCCCTGATACTGAGATAAAAGCGCGCCGGAAAGTGCGACCAGTCCATTGGAAACCATCAGCCCCAGCACACGGTTAAAATCGGTGTTGATCCCCTGTGCTCTTGCCATGCGGTCATTGCCGCCGGTGGCACGGATGGAACAGCCAAGCTCCGTGCCGAAAAACCAGTAAAGCAGACCGATCAGTACCAGGATCATCACAGACACCAGAAAAATGGTATTTTTAAACAGGGGTACATTGCGGATAAAACGCAGGGAAACCAGCAGGTCATACTTGTCTACATTGATGGCCTGATTGGCTTTTCCCATAATTTTTAAGTTAATGGAATACAGGCCCAGCTGGGTCAGGATACCGGAAAGAATGGCTGGGATTCCCATAAAGGTATGAAGGATACCTGTGCAGAACCCTGCCGCCATTCCTGCCAGGGTCGCACATAAAAGGGCCACCCAGACATTCTGTCCGGCAAGCATCATCACGATGCAGACAGCGCCCCCTGTGCAGAGGGAGCCGTCTACGGTCAGATCCGCAAAATCCAGGATGCGGAAGGTAAGATATACGCCAATCGCCATTATGCCCCACACAAGTCCCTGGGCCACAGCGCCTGGAAGTGAATTAAATAAGCTCATAATATTCATGATCGGTTATTCCTCGATTGCTTCATAATCATCCGGCACGGCAACTCCCAGTGCATCGCAGATGTTTTTGTTGTACTTCTTTGTAAACTGAGGCGCATACTCAATGGGCATCTCAGATACATTGGCTTCGCCGGAAAGGATCTTTGCAGCCATCTTTCCGGTTGCCGTACCCAGATCATAGTAGCTGATGGATAAGGTGGCAACGCCGCAGCCCGCGCAGATGCCCTCCTCGCCCGCTACCACGGGAACGCCTGCCGGCTGGCAGATATTATTGATGATCTCTGTGTTGGAAGCAACGGTATTATCCGTAGGAACATAGATCACATCGCTTGCAGAAGCTGCATTAGTAGCAATGGTGGATAAATCATTGGAATCGGAAAATGCATAATACTCACAGGTATAACCCAGCTCTTCCAGAGCCAGCTTTACCGTATCTACCTGGTACTGAGAGTTAGGCTCTGCAGAGCAGTAGAGCAGACCTACATTTTTCTTATCCGGGAACAGCTCTTTGATCATGGCCGCCTGCTCGTCCAGAGGAGCCAGATCCGATGTTCCGGAAATATTTCCTCCTACGGTTCCGTTAAAATCGGAAATTCCCAGGGCCACACCGTATTCTGTTACAGAAGTTCCCAGCACAGGAATCTCGTTGGTGCCTGCCTGAGCGGCCTGAAGAGATGCGGTTGCATTTGCCAGGATCAGATCCACACCCTCTGATACAAAGCTGTTGATGATCGTGGAACAGGTGTTGGAATCACCCTGCGCATTCTGCTCATCAAACTCCACACCGTCTTCTCCAAAGGTCTCCACCAGAGCATCCTTAAAGCCCTGAGTCGCCGCATCCAGGGCAACGTGCTGTCCCAGCTGGCAGATACCTACCTGGTATACCTCTTTACCCCCCTCTGCTTCCTTTGAAGTGTCCGCAGCAGCTGCCGTTGTTTCATTTGTGCCTGATCCACATCCTGTTACAGCCGCAGCCATCGCTCCGGCCAGTACGAAGGAAAAAATTTTTGCCGTCTTTTTCATAACATCGCTCCTCGTTTTTATCCAAAATTTCGTCCGTTTCTTTCGAACTTTTTTTATCATACTACAAAAAAAAGGGCGCGTCAATTTTATTGCTTTAAATTTTTGTGTTTTTAACGCATTGGCGCTTTTATGTATCAAAGTATAGCCCAATTATTCCCATTTCAATGGAATTGTAACCGTAAATTCCGTTCCCTTTTCCAGCTGAGAAGCCACATGGATAGAACCGTGATAAAAATTTACGATATGCTTTACGATTGAAAGTCCCAGTCCCGTACCTCCCTGTTTCCGGCTGCGTCCCTTATCCACCCGGTAAAAACGTTCAAAAATACGGTTCAGGCTTTCCTCCGGTATCCCCACGCCATTATCCCGGACACGGATCACCATCTGTCCGTCCTGTTCTCTGATCGTCACCCAAACCTGTCCTCCCGGATGATTATACTTAACCGCATTTCCGACCAGATTTGTAAGAAGCTCCTTCATCTGCTGCACATTGGCCTTTATGCACAGCGGCTGACAATCTATATGGATAAAGACCTGGCTCTGGGCGGCTGCGGGCTTTAAGCTTTCTGCGATCTCCTCCAAAAGAGGGCTGATCCGCACATCGGAAAGCACCACCTGGGCATCCTTTGCCTCCAGCTGGGAAATCATCAGAATATCCCCGATCAGCCCTGCCATATTGGAAGCCTCCTTTTTGATCCGCCGGATAAAATCCAGCTTCATGGCTTCATCCTGGATCATCCCGCTCTCCATCAGCTCTGCGTAACCCTGGATCGAGGTAATAGGAGTTTTAAGCTCATGGGAGGCATTGCTGAAAAACTCCTGACGGATCTGCTTTTCTTTCTCTATACGGTTCAAATAATCTTTTACATTATTTGACATTTCCATGGTCGTCTCTGCGATCACATTCAGCTCCTGATACGGACAGGGCGAAAAATGGAGCTCCCCGTTTCCTCCCTTCACCTTCTGAAGCTCCGAAACGATATCCTGCAAGGGTCTTGTAACGGAATCCACAAACCGCCTGGTAAATACAAATGCACAGGCTAAAGCGGCAAGAAAGCTCACAAGGGCAGCCGGCAGCAGCATGGGCAGATATTCGCTGAATCCTGAGTAGGGAACGGAAATGCGAAGGATCATATCTGATCTGTGTGACTGGAAGGCAACGTAAAGAAAATGCTTTCCCATGGTTTTAGAATACCGCTTTGCATATCCCATTCCATTCAGCAGAGCCTCTTTTACCTCTTTGCGACTTAAATGATTATCCAGATCTTCCGTAGAAGTATCTGTGTCAGATACAACCGTGCCATCTGAATGGATCAGTGTAACCCGCGTATCATCCGCGCCTGTAAACTCCTCCATACGCTCGATCTGGACAGCCAGATACGATTCATCCTCATAATCGAGCAGACGGTCAATCATTTCTATAGTATAGGTCATATCCTCTCTGGCCATCTTTAAGATCATATGACTGCTGATAAGATAAAAGATGACGCTGTTAATACACAGCGCCGCCAGAAGTACCAGTATAAATTTTTTCAGAATAGCCCTTCTCATCGATCCTCCTCCTTTGTCTCCGAGCGCACCAGGCGGTAGCCAACGCCGCGGACGGTCTTGATGCAGCTTCCGCCCTCTTCTCCCAGCTTCTGGCGCAGGGTACGGATGTGCATATCCAGTGTCCTTGTCTCTCCGTCATACTCATAGCCCCAGATCTGGTTTAAAAGTTCATCCCTGGTTACTACTCTGGCCTGATTCTCCAAAAGATAACATAAAAGCTCAAACTCCTTTAAAGTAAGCTCGCAGACACGGCCGCTGCTGGAAGCCTCTCTTGTCTTTTTATTGATACTGATCCCCTGATAGGACAGTATATCCTTTTTTTCTTCCCGCCTTACCCTGCGCAGGAGACTGCGGATCCGGGCAGAAAGCTCCAGAACGCCAAAGGGCTTTACCATATAATCATCTGCTCCGCAGTCCAACCCCACTACTTTATCCAGCTCCTTTTCCTTTGCTGTCAAAAGCATGATAGGAAGGCCGCTTATCCCCTCGGTCTGACGGATCTGCCGGATGGCCGTCACCCCGTCCATTCCCGGGAGCATCCAGTCAAAGATCGCCATAGACGGACATTCCTGCCGGATACGCTCCAGCCCTTCTTCTGCTGTTTCAAACCCCTCTGCCTCAAAGCCAAACCCCTCCAGTGCGATCTTTAACAGATTTCTGATATTTTCGTCATCTTCTATAATGTAAATTTTTTCCATAATACACGCTCCTGCCTTTCTGTAAACAGCATACCAAAAAGAAGTAAAATCTGAACCAATGAAATGTAAAATCTGTGTAAATTTTTACATTCTGTCTCATTCAGTCTATACTGTGCAGAAAAAGATGTCAATAAAAATTCCCCATCCTGCCAAAACAGACAGGTGGGGAAATACAGCCGGCTATTCACTTCGCAACGCATCAATCGGATTTAAATTAGCCGCACGGCTGGCTGGCATATAACCAAAAAGCAGGCCGATCCCCACGGATACGCTAAATGAAATTACAATGGCAGAAAATGTAGGTGTAGCCGAAATGCCAATGGCTGCCCCTACTACTGCAGTAGCCCCGCAGCCAATGAGAATTCCAATCACTCCGCCCAGAGAACTGGTAACTGCCGCTTCGATCACAAACTGCTGCATAATGGTTCCCTTGTCCGCCCCAAGAGATTTTCGGATTCCAATTTTCCTTGTCCGCTCAGTCACAGACACCAGCATGATGTTCATAACGCCCACTCCGGCTACCAGAAGGGAAATCCCGGCGATTCCTCCCAGCATACCGCTCATCATGGCAATCTGTTCGTTCAGGGAATCCAGCATTTCACTCATGGCAGATACCCTATAGTAATCGTCATCCTTAAAAATCTCAAAAAGGAAATTCTCAATGAGCGTCTTTGCCTCATCCGCATCATCCGTATCTGCCACTGTAAAGGTGTAGCTGTTAATATTAGCGCTTCTCGCCAGACTAATGGAAGCCGTATATGGAAGCCATACAAAATCATCCGTGCCTCCGTCGCTCATATCGTCCTCATCCTGAATTTCTGCTACGCCCACTACCTTATAGGCATAGCCCCCTACCTTCAGCGTATCCCCAAGAGCCTTTTCAGCACTGCCAAACAGCTCCTGGGCCACATACGCTCCGATCACGCAGACCTTCTGACGGGAAAGAATATCCGAATAGGTGATATTTCTTCCCTGCTGCAGCTCATAGTCCTTAATCTCAAGATACTGCTCGCTGCGTCCTGCCACACTGGTAGAAGTCATGGAATCATTTCCCTTTTTTATCGTCGTGGAAATGGTCACGTTGGGGCTTAAAGCCTCAAATACGTCTGTGTGCTCTTCAAAAAATCCATACATTTCATCTGGACTTACAGTTCGGGATGTCAGATTGGTTACGTTTACATTGATCTGGTTCACTCCCATGCTGGCAAAATTTTCTACGATCGTCCCCATGTATCCATTTACCAGGCTTACGAGAATGATCACCGCAGCCACACCGATAATAATCCCCAGCATGGTAAGAAAAGAACGCATCTTATTGCCCCATATGCTTTTTATAGCCAGTTTAAAGGATTGCAGCATAATCTTTTACATCTCCGTCAAATATTTTGTGTCCATCTGCAATGCGTACCACCCGTTTGGCCTCCATGG
>ENA-ORRZ01001322-ORRZ01001322.1-human-gut-metagenome-genome-assembly--contig:-NODE-1322-length-16483-cov-3.653397_pt1 | contig 16483 bp, 14 predicted proteins | sample MGYA00242185_ERZ509152 | MGnify/ENA primary metagenome ERZ509152 (study PRJEB26280, sample SAMEA2338668) | human gut metagenome | biome: human gut; feature: human-associated habitat; material: faeces... | reverse complement strand
GGTATTTGTTTACCATATGGTGGATGAAGTTACCGCCGATAAATCCGGCGCCGCCTGTTACGATGATCTTCATGTATTTATTTCTCCTTTATGAGTGCACTTAAAACTGGACTAATATCTTATCATGTTTATGATGGATGGTTTACTATTTACAACATTTTTTTAAACATTTGGATTCATCCATACCCTAACAGCAATAAAAAAGTTACAGATCATATAAATTAGTGAAAAACAATGTATATACCATTTGGGATAAGTGCTTTTCTCATCACCTAATTTAATACTTAAAATCACAACAGAAAAGCAACTAAATAAATCAAATATTCTCTCTGATCCTACTATACTTAATGTTGCAAATATCAATATAGCACTTGCAAAAACTAAATTTAATATTCGCTTTAAAGCAATATCTGATTCATTTATAAAAAATATTAAAGCTGCAAAAACAAATAATACAAACAATCTTTTTTTATCAATAATTCGATTCACATCTGCGCGTGATAAATAACCTGAATAGTCAACTATTGTAAATATTTTTGAAAAAATAATTCCTATTAAATTATACAATGGAATTAATATTTTTCCTTGCGTGAAATTACATATTACAGCCACTATTATCATAATCATTGCAGCAAAATAATAAATTCTCTTTTTTAGTACTGGAAAGAATTGATAAATCGCACATACAAGCAAGGCCAATATAGACATTCTTTGTATAATAAATCCCAAAAATACAGCACACATAGAAAGAAAATACTTCTTCTTTATGTAGTAATATAATGTCATTATAATAAACATTATAGCTATTCCGCCACGTATAGCTATACCTTGATAATACATGCCATAGTACGGGAAAAACAAAACCAATATAGAAATATAATTTACATGACTTTTTGGATCAATTAGTAAAGCTAATTTTTTTATATATATAACAGTAATATGCAATGAAACAATTGTAATCAAGAAAAGGAAAAACCTATATAAATCTCCAAATATTATCTTAAATAACAATACAATCCCAATGAAACCATATTCTGTATCTGTTGTCGGTTCTCTCTTTAATATATTAGGTGTATATTTTTCTAAATTATTTATTATAGTAAATATACGTTTATATGAATTAAAATCTGGCACTTCACTAGGTCTAATTGCAAATAAGAATGATAATGCAATCAAAAAAAACACATATAAAATTATAATGTCTTTTTTCTTTATTCTATTTGATATTATTGCAATTGCACACGCATACAAAAAAAGAATAGTTAAAAAAATATAATACATATATAGATTTGTCCCTTTCATAGATACAAACATTGCTACGAATTTTGATGTACCGTAGTATTTTAAATTAAATTACCGATATATACTCGATAAAATTATAGTATCATATTAGGATTTTCTTGAATTTTTTATCGCATAATAAAACTCTATAACAACTGAATTCTTACATATGATTGCAACACCAAAATAAATACTACATGAAATTATAATAGAAAAAATAGTTTTAATTATAATTGAATAATGCGTTTGATTAATTATAGTGCATATACCAATAATGCATAAACATCCAAGCAATATACTTAGTAAATTCGTATTTTTTTGGACGGGATATATTTTTCTGGCGTAATGCATACAAATAACCATTACACATCCTTCAGCAATCACCGTTGTAAGTGCAGCACCATAGATTCCGATTTGAGGAATAAAAATAAAATTTAAGACTATATTTATAATTGCTGAAAAAACAGTTGCTATGAAAAAATATTTATCATTCCTTGTCGGAACCAATATTATCTGTGCATAAAAGCATCCCAACACTGCAAAAATAAGTGCTATGCACAGTATTTTTATAACTTCAGCACCTGGTCCATATTCCCGACCACCAATAAGTAGGATTATATTTTTGCTCTCCATAAATAGACCAACTACAGTTGGAAATATTAAAGTATATAAAATATTTTGTACTTCTTTTGCAACTAGAATGTATTCTCGCTTTTTTCCTTCACCTAAACAATTTGAAATTCTAGGTATAGTCACAATAATAACCGCATTAAGAAGTGACTTAATTATAGTATATATCTTAGAGGACAGCGAATAGATACCGACCTGATCATCAGGCTGAAAAAAACCCAATATAGTCACATCAGACATAATATAAATTTGTACTGCTAGTGCAACCCCCCATAGCAAAAGAATTGGTTTTATATGACTTTTTAAATTTATTTTGTTTGTTATTTTAAGTGGCACAAATTTTTGGGTGTAAAAAAAATTAAATATATATCCCCCAGAATTTGCTACAAGGGTAATAAATGCATATTTTATATAATCATCACTATTCTTAACAAAGATAAAAATTAATACAATAGAAATTATTTGGAAAAAAATGTACCTAAGCGTTATATAAGCAAAATCTTCATATATATTATTCAACCAGTCTCTACCCAAGATATACGTTATAATATTAAATGATAATATATATATGATCAATGCATCTTTATGAAACCTTGGAGTGAGATTTACAATAATTACCAAACCAAACAACGTAATGATTAATGATAAAATATTGATAGTGTACACTTCAGATGAAAATTGCGATATCCTTGTTTTATCATTTCTCAGGCGCGCCCCCTCACGAATTGCATATGTCGGAATACCTAGGCAGGCAATTGTCATAAATATATTTATAATAGAATCTGCAAAGCTATATTTCCCATAATTTGCAGCACCAAGAATACGTGAAACATATGGATATGTAATCAAGGGAATTATAATATTACAACATTGTTTTATAATATTCAGAAGCATATTAATTTTTAAAGTATGCTTTTTCATTTATTACCTCGCAACAATTTTTATACGATATCATATCTGCAATCATCCGTTGATACATTTGACGTAATCCCCAGGTTGGAAACCAGCCTAATTTTTTTAGCTTATTACAATCGAGATTCATATGAAGAGTAGGCGCATAGCCGTGTACATCAATGTCTTGAATCTCGTATTTAACAGATATTTTTTTATCTAAATCTAGACTAGCGACCAAATCAGCCATTTCGGAAATTGTACAATAGGTCTCTTCATTGGCCACATTATAGATATCACCATTCTTCTCAGCCTTTATAAGCGCTATGAGAATAGCTTTCACTGCATCTGCAGTGTATAAGTAATTTCTTTTTGTGTTCCCCTTAGTTTTTAAAACAATATCTCGCTGTTCAATAACATCTCTCGCAAATTCGGCAAATACCCTGCCGTCATTGTAATCTACGCCGGGTCCAAATGTTTGAGTTAAGCGGAGAATGGTAGTTGGAACACCATATTCCGCAGAATAGCAACGACATAAATTTTCACATGCAACTTTGCTAACAGGATATGAATTACGAACGTCACTGGGTTTAAGACTACTCGGAATATTCTCAGTGATCTTTTCATCTGTCATAGGTGTTCCGTAAACTTCCATAGTGGATAAGTAAATCATCGATTCAATAGCTTGACTACTGGCTATTTCCAAAAGATTTTTTGTACCAATAATATTGGTCAAAAACGTTTCGACTGGATGTTCTACAAAAGCCTTACTAGATGTACAACTCGCTGTGTGAATGATGTAATCAATTTTATCTGTAAACGAAGTGAAATCTTCAATCGATGAAGCAAATATGGTACATGTATTTTCTAGTGTGTCACCAAATAATTTAACAACCTTATTAATATTTCTAACAATTAAATACACTTTACAATTTAAAGCTAATTGTGTATTAGCTGCTAAAAATGTATTAACCAAAGTGGACCCGATAAGACCAGTTGCACCAGTGATTAAAATACTTTTATTCCTATATCTCTCCCATGGCAAGGTTGTATCATTAACGATGCTACAAATATCATCATAATAGATTTTACTATCTGTTAACATAATTGTCCTTTCAAATTTTTCTAAAATAACTGTTCATTTTCTCTGGCATCATAAATTGCCCGGAATGTAAAAAAATCTTCTGGCGTTGTAATCTTAATATTATCATAGTCCCCATCTACAACATGCATTTTCATTCCATGATGAGCCATCAATGTACATGAATCTATTTCATTAGTTATTCCGTTCCTAATGGATTCTTCTTCCGCTACTAAAATATCTTTTAAATAAAAACTCTCTGGAGCTTTTGCTGTTCGCGACTCTTCGCGTTCAATAACACATTTAATAGAGTTATCCTTTTCAACAATTACAACCGATTCCTTAGTTGGAGAACAGGTAATTGCATTCCCATACTTTTTTACACCTATAATATTGTCTGTTATTGTTTTTTTACTAATAAGTGGTCGCACACCATCATGAATTAAAACAATATTATCTTCTACTCCATATACTTCAGCCGCTGCCTTTAATCCATTGTATATAGACAATTGCCCTGTCGGTCCTCCCGGAACAACTTTGCCAATCTTATCTAATCGATAACGCTCCTGCATTTCTTTCATATAGCTAATCCAATCTTGAATGCACACTACAATAATGCCATCAATATCTACATGTTCTTGAAAGATTTCAACTGTATGTACAATAATCGGTTTTCCGTGAACCATAAGAAATTGCTTTGGCCGGTCTTTAGAATGCATACGTGTGCCTACTCCACCTGCAAATATAACAGCTATGTTCATATATAATATCTCTCCCTTTTTATAACTAAAAAAAGCCAAACATAACTTTTAATATAAAACTAAAGCTATGCTCACCCGTATGTTTTAAAAACTGCTCTCTGTTTTTTATTAAGATCCATTTATTTTTTATAGTATGAGGATTTGCACTAGGGAAAAGCAGTGAATATTTTATGGGCAAATTTGGAAATTTTTCAACTAATTCGTGGGCAAGGCGACTTCGACCATTTCTTGGCACTCGACCAAGTAATTTATTAAACTGATTCTTAAAAATTGTAAAATTAGTGTCTTTTCGTGCCCCGACTACATTATTTTCATGCTGGCGATAATAAATATATCCATTATTGTCATAAACAATATTACCTACAATGCTAGCAACCATGGCAACCCAAACATCATGGATTCTGTTCTCTAATAGTTTTTTAGAGGGTCTGTGCTGTGGTAAACATAATACATCATTTAATGAATGATTCCATACCATAGTGCAACCTGAGACTTTGTTCTGTGATAAAATCTGAAGGTATGATATATCGGGCGCTTTATCATATCGCTTTTTTATGATGTTTCCCGCTTTGTCCACAAGAATTTGATTTGATACATACAATGCAGGGACAGTAAAACTTTTAATTGTATTAATTGCAACATATAATTTATTCTCATCCCATATATCGTCTTGATCGCAAAAACTATAATAATCGTACTCAATATTAATTGAATAAAGAAGTTGCATAAAACTATTGCCAACTCCAATATTCTTTTCACAATATAAAATAATATTTTTGTGTTTTTTTTGATAGGCGCGGATTATATCACAAGTTGAATCACTAGAACCATCATCTCTTATATATAACATTACCTCGACATTGACTTGGTTAAGAATGCTTTCGATTTGTGGACGAATATATTTCTCTCCATTATATGTGCTCATTAGTACTGCAATTTTCATGTTTTCTCCTCAATCAATCTTGAGTTCAGTAATGAAATGGCTTTCTCTTTGTTTTTTTTTAGGAATAGTCATAAAGTCACTTCCGTAATTTCCCTCTAGATATACGTTATATTTTCTCGGAACATAAAATATATGGTTCTCAAACTTGGCTTCTCCTAAAGGGAAAAAGACATTACTTGGATAAATTTCACCAAAATAATGTTTCCGTCCAGTTGCACTTGTAAGTAATGATGATTGTACTGGGTATGCAATTGTCCTATCAACAGAATCAAACCACCACTCTGGGGCCTGGAATGAAAAAACCGTTCCTATTATTTCTCTTAATAAAATATACAGTTTACCATTAGAGGCCTTTATCAAAGTCATTTTTAATTTAGAATCCATATATATGTGATCCATAACACATGAAGCTACCAACATTTTTGCATTTGCGTACATTCCGAGGAGTTTCCGTTTAAATTTGTTTTCTGGTACGAAATCATATGGAAAAATATCTATTGACACGCAAGATGGCTGTAAAGGATTTTCTTCCCCTATTGTCTTTAAGATTGTTCCCTTTTTAAAGATTTGCATAAAGCGGTTTCCATTTGGATGCGGTGAATTTGGACACCTCAAATAGTATTCTTCTCCAAATTCTTCTTCAAAAACGTCAATCAATTTAGAATAATCTTGCCGACTTAATCCCAAATCCATATCATCGTCCCATGGTATAAATCCACCGTGTCGAATAGCCCCAAGAAGAGTTCCACCAACTAAAAAAAGATTGATACCATATTTTCGGCAACGAGTATCCAAATCAACAGCCATTTCATAAAGACATTTTTTTAAGTTTCCCTTTTCCACTGTGGTAATTTGATGCAATGAATTGTCATTTCTTACTAAATCATTAAGAATATTCTTATAATTAAAAATCATAGGACAATATCCTTTCAACCTGTAATCGCATTTATTAGACTTTTATATGAGGTGGCTCTGTCAAACTTCTCCTCTGCACATTTTCGAGCATTTCTCCCCATTTCTTTTCTTAAATTAGTATCAGTAATTAAAATTTCTATTTTATTAGCCAAATCATATGCGTTATTATTTGTACAGTTGAATCCCATCTCGTATGTTTCTATTAAGTGACGATACTCTTCATTTTCTTGTGTACTTACTACCGGAATACCTGCAGCAGCATAATCTCCATGCTTATTTATTATGCTCTGTGCAGCGTTATGTACAATTGGATTAACAGCAATATCACATTCACATAATGTTGCACACATAACATCATAAGCTAAACGCCCTGTAAAAATTGCATTTATATGTTTCTCTTTTGCATACTCAGCAAATTCATTCGCTTTGGGACCATCCCCCATTATAATGAACTTAATATTATGAATCCCTTTTCCATTTAATAATTGGATTGCGTCAAATACAACTTTTAAATCATAGCTGCTTCCCAACGTACCACAGTAAGCTATCCAAATTTCTGATAAATCCGTATGTACTACATACGGTGTAGTTAATACGTTCCTATCAAATACTGATAAATCAGTTCCTAGAAAAACAGTTATTCCAGTCGCACAATTAAAGTTAACTTTTAAGGCTCTCTTTACATAGGTTTCTGAAACTGCGCATATACAATCTGCAGAAGAATAGCTATAATCTGCATATCGAGCAATAGGAGTAAAAATCAGTTGTTTTAGAATAGGTATATTAAATACCATTTCGAATGCTTCTGGCCATAAATCTTGAATATCTATAATGTATTTAATTCCATTTTCCTTGCAATATTTAGCAGCATTATGTGCTGCCGTTAATGATGGAATGGCGCAATAAATTACATCTGGCTTTTTCCTCTTTTGTAAATATTTGTCAACCTCTTTCCCCCATAACATATGACTATAGAATCTTGTAAGACAAACATTTCTAGGATAGCCCTTTTCCTTTAGGAAAGTAACCTTTATTGGCCATTCTGTTTCAACTTTATTTCTATGAATTTTTTTCTCGTGACAAAAATCACTTGTTACTATTTCTACATCATTATCTTTTCCTAGATATTTAGCTAAATACAAAAAACGATCATTATCTGTTGCCGAAAAAGTAGATGTAAAATGCGTTATTATTAATATATCCATATTGTTTATTTTCTTATCATAACCTCATTATATTTCATCATGTATGTACCAGACTCATAGTTCTTCCCTATAACACAATCATTTTTTTTCCCTTTAAGATTATTCACAATAAAATTCATATGATCTGCTCCGCTTTCATATGCATGTGGATATCCGCCTCCAAAACGTGGGTTTACTTCACTGACATAATATTCTCCGTCAATCGCAAAAATATCTATATCGATCTGACCTCTATATCCGGCTTCCAGTACAAATTTTTTTATTAGTTCAAATAATTTTTCGTCCTTAAACGATTCGGCCTTATCAGTTTCACCTGCACGCATAAGAATTTTTCTTTTTGTAAATATTGAGATTACGTCACCACTGATTATATCAATGTAAACATCAGCCCCTATTTCTTGACCATCAAGAAATTCTTGTATCATAAGTCCTTTATTATGAGAGAAAAGAAAATCAATCGTTTCTTTATCATATACTTTAGAAATAGCAATACTTGCACTTCCTTTGACTGGCTTCACAAAAACAGGATATTTTGCAATTCCGGCTTCTACATCCGCAAAGAACGCTTCTTTATCGATATATGATTTAGCACATCTATAATCATGCTTTGTGAGCCAGTTAAACATCTCATATTTATCTAGAGATCTTTCACAAAGTTCATAAGAAGACCCAATTACTCTTGTACCTATTCTTTCGAATTTTTCTACATTTTCAGCAATTAGTGAAAGCTCTGGATCAATAAGGCTAAGAACTCCACTAACTTTTTCTTTTTCACAGATATTAAGAATTACGTCTAAATATCCAGGATCAGTCATTCTAGGAACTATATAAAACTTATCTGCTTCATAAATAGAAGGTGCCAAGTTACTCATGTCTGTACAAATAACGTTTCCTGTTCCGGCCAAGGTCTTTTTAAAATATTGAACAATTTTATTTCTTGTTCCAGAACTTAACAGTAAAATATTCATATTTGCCTCTCAAAAGTAAGAATTCATTATATATTCTTTAGGTGTCCAAGATTTGCGGACTAATTCAAATTTTCCATTTTCGTCAACATACACAGCTGGAAAATATTTTATAAATAACGGAGTTAAGCACATAGTATATGCGCCTACTTTATCGTAAATGATTTGATCACCAAGTTGGAGAGATGGGCCGTTTATTTCTTCGAAAATCCTATCATGTTCCATGCATGTATATCCGCAAATTACCTGCTTGGGATGTGTTTCCCTCTGTCCATCTATATCAAATAGATGAAAATACGATTTTTTTTTCATCAAAGGATCGATACTTGTTCTACTCCCATCAGTAATTACAAATCTATTAAATTCCGTATCCTTTATGTCAATCACTGTACTGACATAACTTATTGGTGCCCCAACAACAGCCATACCAGGTTCAATAATCAACGTGGTTTTATCTTTATTAAAGCACTTTGAAAGGATATCATCCATTAAACGAATATATTCATCAAACTGGGGTTTGGTAGGCAAACCGCCAAAAAATCCACCACCTATATCTACATAATCAAGTTTTAATCCGAACTCTATTTGAACTGCGCAGGCAACTTCGGCGATAGCACGATATATATCAAGGCTTCTTGTTTTTGAGCTTGTGTGCAAGTGAATTCCAGAAACTTTTGCATTTTTACTTTTTATTTTTTCTAGCGCCCTTGCTAATTCACCGTTTTCATAACAAAATCCGAAGCGGCCTCCTTCATTATCACATTGTGATTGACCGGGGCATAATTTCTCTATGTTAAAATTAATACGAATCCCAACTTTTCTATTTTTCATTTTAACATTGTCTAGCCATTCGATTTCGCGCTGAGAATCAATATTGACTATACATCCGTTTTCTAATGCTTCAACAAATGTATCTTTTGTCTTTATTGGCCCATTATAAATAATTCTATTAGGTGCTACTCCGATCAATTTTGCAAGATTATATTCATCTTCAGATACCGTTTCAGCAAAACATCCTAGTGAATCGAAATGTTTAATCAGCCATGGTAATGCATTGGTTTTATATGAATACCCAATAACATAATTATTCCAATGATTTTCTAACGCGCGCTGAAGTAGGCGGAAGTTGTTATCCAATTTCTCTTTATGAATTACATAATATGGCGTTTGTAAATCCATATTCTTCTCCTTAATTAGTTCCATCAAAATCTTCCATAGTATCAGAAGTTGCTGATGAAATTCCCTCTTTTTTAATAAACACTTTTCCGATCGTTTGAAAAATAATCTTCACATCTCCCAGAAAAGTGATGTGTTCAACATATTTGCAATCAAGTTCAAATCTATGTGTCCACGTAATTGAGTTTCTTCCATTAACCTGTGCATAGCCAGATAGCCCTGGTCTTACATCATGCCTATGTCTCTGTTGCTCAGAGTAAAGTGGGAGATATTCAACCAATAATGGACGTGGTCCGATTAAACTCATGTCACCTTTCAAAATATTTAGAGCCTCTGGGATCTCATCCAGGCTAGTAGCTCGTAAAGCTCTTCCGAATTTTGTCAAGCGAACCGCGTCTGGCAAAAGATTTCCTCTTTCATCACGAGCATCCGTCATACTACGAAATTTGTACATTTCAAAAATTTTTTCGTTTTTACCAACGCGAGGCTGTTTGAAGATAATCGGACTTCCTAAATTAATTTTCACTAGAATGGCAACAATTAAATAAAGCCACCAGAATATAATCACAGCTACTAGAACACATATAATATCCATCAGGCGTTTTACATACTTTTCATAAAAGCCCCGTTTTCTATCCATATATCTTTATTCCTTATTCAAAGCAGACCTTAATAACATCCATAATGTGTTGCTGCTGTTCCTCAGTCATTTTATTATCACTTGGAAGGCACACACCTCGCTGGAATATATCTGCACCGATATCTGTTATCCCACCAGCGATATACGCATTTGTTCTTGCTCTCATCGAACCTTCTCTGCCAATACATTCGTGCATCCGATACATCGGCTGCATATGCATTGGTTTCCAAATAGGTCTTCCTTCTGCATTTATACTGCTGATAGCTTCCAGAATTTCTGTAGGGCAGCTCTTGCCCTTTTCCGATATATATAACGCTTCACAATCGTTTCTGACCTGTTTGCACATATATTTTGGATCAATGGTAAAGGCAGATAACCAGTAATTAGGCTTGCAGCCATCCACGATTGGATTCATCTGGATTGGAAGATTCTTAAGGCCTTTTTTATATCGTTCATAAATTGCTTTTTTCTGGGCAATATGTTCTTCAAGATATTTGTACTGTCCCCTTATAACTCCGGCAATTACGTTTGACATCCTGTAATTGTAACCAACTTCTTCATGCTGGTACCATGCAGCGTTTTCTCGTGCCTGTGTGCTCCATTTTCTTGCCTTATTAGCATCTTCTAGGCTATTTGTGAGAAGACAGCCGCCTGATGAACCGGTGATAATCTTATTGCCGTTGTAACTGATAGCTGCATAATCGCCAAAAGAGCCGCACTGCTTACTTTCCCATGTTGCGCCCATTGCCTCGGCGGCGTCTTCAATTAGCAGAGCGCCATGACGTTCGCAGATCTCTTTGATTCGGCGGATATTACCGGAAAAACCATACAATTCCGCGCACACGACCAACTTAACTTCCGGATACATTCCGAACGCTTCTTCCAGTGCATCCGGGTCCATATTCCAGGAAGCAGGATCCGTATCAATGAATACCGGTATTCCGCCTTCGTATACAACAGGGTTTAGTGTTGCATCAAACGTCATATCGCTGCAGAAGACTCGTTTTCCCGCTACAGCTCCATGGCTGATTTCTGGTTTTCCATAGAGCCTTTCTCCTGCAAGCTTTACACAGACATGCAATGCCGCAGTACAGCTGGAGAGTGCGACAGCATATTTTACACCGGCTTTTTCTGCCGCGATTTTCTCAACTTCATTGATATTTGCTCCCACGGTGCTCATCCAGTTGGTTTCATATGCCTGTGTCATATACATCAGTTCTTCACCATGCATGGTTGGTGAAGACAGCCATACTTTTTGCTCAAAGGGTTTCATATCTGTAGATTTATACATTGCGACCTCTCCTTTACTATTCTGCCGGATGATATGTAGAAACGACGTCCTTTAATACTTCCCGGATATTGTCTTTATTCTTATATGCCGTTTCCATTAGGTTCTCGAGCTGTCCAAGGAACACTTCGATATCAAATGGAATCGGGCATCCGATATGGATCAGGTCATTCTGTGTTTTCCTCAGACCTTCCTCCGCCATCAGTTTTTCTTCGTATAACTTTTCTCCTGGTCTTAGACCGCTGTATACGATCTTGATATCTACATCCGGTTTATGACCGGAAAGACGGATCAGGTTGCGGGCCAGGGTATCGATTTTTACCGGTTTACCCATATCAAGAACAAAAATCTCACCGCCCTTTGCCATTGCACCTGCCTCAAGAACAAGCGAAACAGCCTCGGGAATAGTCATGAAATATCTGATAATATCGGGATGTGTTACGGTAACGGGCGCACCGTTTTCAATCTGACGGCGAAACAGCGGAATAACCGAGCCGTTTGAGCCGAGAACATTACCGAATCTTGTTGTTACAAATTCGGTATCTGTGCTGTGCTGCGCCTTGTACTGAATAATCATCTCGCACGCACGCTTTGTTGCGCCCATAACATTTGTCGGATTAACGGCTTTATCCGTAGAAATCATTACAAATTTCTCTGAACCGAATTTAACAGCCAGATCGGCAAGCGTACGTGTACCCGATACATTAATCTGAATAGACTCCGAAACATTGTCTTCCATCATCGGCACATGCTTATAGGCAGCTGCATGGAATATATACTGAGGTTTGTATTCACGGAAAATGGCCTCCATACGAGTTGCGTTCGAAATATCAGCTACAATCGTTTCAGCATCAATGTCACGCCAACGATCCTGCAATTCCAGACGAATGTCATGCAACGGAGTTTCAGCCTGATCAATCAGGATCAACTTATATGGATTGAAAGAAGCGACCTGTCGCATGATTTCGCTACCAATAGAACCGGCGGCTCCTGTAATCATTACACGTTTACCTTCCAGGTGAGAAGCTATCTTATGGATGTCCACCTCAATCGGTTCGCGTTGCAAAAGGTCCTCAATCTGTATTTCCTTCAACTGAGTTTTATTCAGTGCCTGCCCACCCCATTCACTCAAAGGGGGAGCAGTAAGCAACTTCACGTTATTGGAAAGCAGAGTATCAATCATATCTGATTTCTTCAGCTTTTCCATCTTAGCCGGAGAAACAATGATGGTATGCACATCACGGTCATTCATGTTTTCAATCAATGCTTCATCATTCGGGAAAACTTTCGCCCCCATCATCACCTTACCAATCAGTTCGGGTTCATCGGCAATGAAACCACGAAGACGATAATGATTACGCAAATTGACACGCAGGGATTTGGCGATGTTTACTCCGGCTTCTTTAGCACCATAAATAAAGACGTTGGTCGTGTGGCTACCGTCAAAATTGAGTACCTCGAAGAACATTTTGACCACAATACGCGAACAGGCCATCATAGCAAAATTGATCACATATGCCATAAACAGTACACTGATGGCACCAATCCGAATGCCCAGGTAAGCATCCAGCAGAAGACTCAGAATCATCAATACCCCATAGGAGACCGTAAGCGACACAAATATGCGCATAATGTCTACAAACGAAGAAAAGCGAAGCACATTTGAATAGGTACGGAATACCCGGAAGAAGATTAAGTTAGCCACTACCGTCCAAAGAATGGTCTTATCTATTGTCGACGAATCCAAGAAAATGCTGCGAAAATCGTAACGAAGCGAGTAAGCGAGCAAGCAGGATGCGACGATAATAAATATATCAATCAATAGAATAGTCCAAATGGGCAGTACCTTCGCAGAAAGATACCGATGAAAAAAATTCTGTTTCATTTGTTTTACAGTTTTTGTTTTAGGCGGTGCAAAGATACACTATTTTCACTAACACGTGCGTTTTTATTTGACAAAATAAAGTTTTTAACACAATAAAAGTAGAATAACAGTGCAAAAAGGGGGTGGAATCCTTCTCTTCCACCCCCTTCAAGATATAGATATCACATCAGGTTACTTGCCAATTCGCTCAATTCACTACGTTCGCCTTTCACCAAGTTGACATGCGCAAAGAGGTTCTGATCTTTCATGCGATCAATCATGTACACCAAGCCATTGGACTGACTATCCAGATAAGGTTGGTCGATCTGCTGAATATCTCCGGTGAATACCATTTTGGTACCTTCTCCGGCACGGGTGATAATGGTTTTAATCTCGTGTGGAGTCAAATTTTGTGCTTCATCGATGATGCAATAGGTCTCGCTCAGGCTTCGTCCGCGAATGAATGCCAATGCCTCGATAACCAGTTGCTCACTCTTCTGCATATCTTCCAGCCGCTTCACTTCGGTAGAGTTAGAAGCAAATTGGCGTTTGATCACATTCAGGTTGTCGAACAGAGGTTGCATATAAGGAGCTACCTTTTCTGTTGCATCTCCCGGAAGGAATCCTAAATCTTTATTGGAAAGAGCCACGATAGGACGGGCCAACAGGATCTGCTTGTATTCCGTGAGTTTACCCAAGGCTGCCGCCAGTGCAAGCAAGGTTTTACCTGTTCCGGCTTTACCTGTCAAGGCCACCAGCTTGATATCCGGATCGTTCAGAATTTCGAAAGCAAAACTCTGTTCCGCATTGCGAGGTTCGATACCGTAATTCTTGGTTTTATTCACCCGGCAGACCGTATGTGTAAAAGGATTGTAGCGGGCAAGCACACTGCTGCGATCGCTCTTCAAAATAAAACATTCGTTGGGACGGATGATGTCTTTAAAGTCAAATTCACTGATATCCAACCCCTCTCTGGACGAATAAATACGGTCGATCAGATCCGGTTCTATATTTTCGAACACCTCATTCGACTTTTCAAAAATATCGACATTCACCACCTTATCGGTTATGTAGTCCTCACAAAGTATACCGATGGAACGGGCTTTCATCCTAAGGTTGACATCCTTGGTCACCAGAATATTTTTCATCTTCGGATATTTCCGGGCCAAATATTCGGCTACCGCCAATATCTGATGATCCGGTTTACGGGCCGGAAACGATTCATGTACCTTGGGAGCCTCCGAATCGCCAGTGACAATAAACAACTTACCCAACCCCTCACCTAAAGGAGCACCATGGGTAAACAGACTGTCGTCGGTTATCAAATCGAGTTCGCGTACAAACTCACGTGCATTGTAATTGATTTGTTCATTTCCCTTCTTGAACTTATCCAATTCTTCCAAAACAACAATCGGAAGATAAATATCATTCTCCTGAAAATTCTTCAGGCAATTGTAGTCGTGAAGAATAACATTCGTGTCGAGCACAAAATTTTTCTTTGTTCCCATGATTCTTAGATTTAAATGTTGATATTTGCAATCAAAAAGCCAATTGACCACCACCGTGATGAATTGTTGCAACTAAGATAACAAATAAAAAGGCAAACAAAGGAAGTTGCCCGTTAAATATTATAAAACATGAATTATCAGGAGACTTTAGACTACCTATACAACAGTATTCCCATGTTTCAGCAGGTAGGAAGCAGCGCGTACAAAGAGGGACTGGAAAACACCTATGCATTAGATGAATATTTGGGACATCCCCACACAGCATTTCAAAGCATTCACATTGCAGGGACCAACGGAAAAGGTTCCTGCTCACATACATTGGCTGCCATTCTGCAATCGGCCGGATATAGAGTCGGGCTCTACACTTCGCCCCATTTAGTAGATTTTCGAGAGCGTATCCGCATCAATGGCGAGCCCATCCCGCAAGAATACGTCATCCGCTTTGTGGAAGACCATCGTCTGTTCTTTGAACCTCTGCATCCTTCTTTCTTTGAATTGACCACCGCAATGGCATTCCGATACTTTGCCGATCAACATATAGACGTGGCTGTCATTGAAGTCGGATTGGGAGGGCGACTGGACTGTACCAACATCATCCGTCCGGACTTAAGCATCATCACCAACATCAGTTTCGATCACATGCAGTTTTTAGGTAATACACTGGCCAAAATTGCAACCGAGAAAGCGGGTATCATCAAAAGGGGCATACCGGTCGTTGTCGGTGAGACGACAGAAGAGACCAAGCCTGTATTTTATCGGAAAGCACAAGAGATGGAGGCACCTATCACCTTTGCAGAAGAAGAACAACGACTAAAAGGAGCAACTAAATTCAAAACTCGCGCGGATCGAAAACCGGGACAGTATACAGATCATCAGCCGAATACCGCAGCAGAAAAAGATACAGAGTATATTACCGGCTGGATCTACGAAAATGATGCATATCCCGGGTTGGAAGGAGTATTGGGAGGCTCGTACCAATTAAAAAATACAAATACACTACTGTCGGCTCTCCCTGTTCTGAAAAGCCTGGGTTATAAGATAGAAGATCATGACGTGAGAAACGGATTCCTGCAAGTAGATAAAATGACCGGTTTGCAAGGACGCTGGCAAAAATTGAGTGACTCTCCCACTGTCATTTGCGATACGGGACACAATGTAGCAGGGATTTCTTATATCGTGGAGCAACTGAAACAAATGAAATACAATCGCCTGCACATGGTCATCGGCATGGTGAACGACAAAGACGTAAGTGGAGTATTGTCCATACTTCCTGAAAACGCAGTGTACTATTTCACAAAAGCGAGCGTCAAAAGAGCATTACCGGAGGCTCAGTTA
>ENA-ORRZ01001316-ORRZ01001316.1-human-gut-metagenome-genome-assembly--contig:-NODE-1316-length-16545-cov-2.907823_pt1 | contig 16545 bp, 13 predicted proteins | sample MGYA00242185_ERZ509152 | MGnify/ENA primary metagenome ERZ509152 (study PRJEB26280, sample SAMEA2338668) | human gut metagenome | biome: human gut; feature: human-associated habitat; material: faeces... | reverse complement strand
GGCGAATCCTGACTGGTAGATCAGGTCTACGATCAGTTTCATCTCATGGATACATTCGAAGTAAGCATTTCTTGGATCATATCCAGCTTCGCAAAGTGTCTCGAAACCAGCCTGCATAAGTGCACATACACCACCGCAAAGTACTGCCTGCTCACCGAAGAGGTCTGTCTCTGTCTCTTCCTTGAATGTTGTCTCAAGGATACCGCCTCTTGCTCCGCCGATGCCTGCAGCGTATGCCTTAGCAACTTCCATGGAGTTTCCAGCCGGGTCCTGCTCAACAGCTACGAGGCACGGAACGCCCTTGCCGCCTACATACTGGGAACGAACAGTGTGGCCCGGTCCCTTCGGGGCGATCATGATCACGTTTACATCTGCCGGCGGAACGATCTGTTTGAAGTGGATATTGAAGCCGTGAGCGAATGCAAGTGTCTTGCCTGCTGTAAGGTTGTCCTTGATATCTTTCTTGTAGAGAGCTGCCTGTTTCTCATCGTTTACAAGGATCATGATGATGTCTGCTGCCTTAACAGCATCTGCTGTAAGCATAACTGTGAAGCCGTCTTCTTTTGCTTTCGCTGCGGACTTGGAACCCTCGTAAAGACCTACTACTACATCAACGCCGGAATCTCTTAAGTTCAGAGCGTGTGCATGACCCTGAGAACCGTAGCCGATAACAGCTACTTTCTTTCCGTCAAGAAGTGATAAGTTACAATCTCTCTCATAATACATGGTTGCCATAGTTTTTCTTCTCCTTATTCTTCATTGTGATCGACACATAATGTGTTGTCTATTCCTAAACCGATCGCGATCTCTCCCGACCGGCTAAGTTCTAATATACCAAAATCTCTGACTTTTTCAATAAAGGATTCAACTTTTTTGCTGTCTCCGGTAATCTCGGCTGTCAGATGCTCTTCACCGAAGTCTACGACTTTTCCGCCGTACTCGTTGATCAGATCCAGTACCTGATGTTTGCTGGAACCTCTGTGGGTTCCTGTCAGGTGCATTTTGATGTACATGTGCTGGGCAAAGACGGTGTTCTCCGGCTCCAAAAGGGTTACTGCGCGGACATCGATCAGCTTTTCCAGCTGACGGACCACCTGATCCTTCATATATTCATCTCCCGTGGAGACGATGGTGATCCTTGTATAATTCGGATCATCCAGCGTTCCTGCGGAGATATTATCGATATTATAGCAGCGCTTTGCGTAAAGACCAGCGATGCGGTTTAAAACGCCGAAGCGGTTGTTTACGATCATGGCGACCGCAAACTTTTCAACTTTGTTTTCCATGGTCACCTTATCCTTCCACAATCATGTCTTTTATGGATCGTCCCGGCGGGATCATCGGCAAGACTTTCTCATTCATGTCAATATGACAGTCGATCAGCACCGGTCCCTGGGACTTGTCAGCCGCATCGAGGGCATTCTGTAAGTCTTCCATCGTGTAGACCGCGTATCCGTCGGCTCCAAAGGCCTTCGCAAGAGCCGGGAAATCTGTCTTTCTGTCGAGGATGGTCTGGGAGTAATGGCAGTCATAGAAGATCGTCTGCCACTGTCTTACCATTCCGAGAACATCGTTGTCAAAGAGGACAATGGTGATCGGGAGCTCCTGGCTTACCGCCGTTGCCATCTCGTTTAAGTTCATTCCGAAGCTTCCGTCTCCCGTGAAGAGAACGGTTCTCCTTCCCCGCGCTGCGATACATCCGCCGATGGCCGCTCCCAGGCCGTAGCCCATGGTCCCCAGGCCGCCGGAGGTCAGAAGCCTCTGGGGCTTTTCAAATTTATAGAACTGCATGGTCCACATCTGGTGCTGTCCCACATCGGTAGCTACCACAGTGTCCTCGGTGCAGTGCTTGTGGACTTCCTCGATAATCGCCTCCGGTCCGTAGGGTTTCGGTGCCGGGAGGATCATCTCGTTCTTGTAGCCCTCAAGCTCGTTCACCCACTCCGGATGCTTTTCCTCCGGAAGTGCTTCCAGGATCTTATCGAGGATCTCCTTCACATCGCCCCAGAGACTCACGTCAGGACTGACGTTTTTTCCGATCTCCGCACGGTCGATATCGATATGGACCGTCATACATTTCTTTGTGTACTCGTTTAAGTCACCTGTTGCGCGGTCGGAGAATCTTACGCCGACTGCTAAAAGCAGGTCACATTCGGACTGTGCCTTGATAGACGGATATTTTCCGTGCATGCCGCACATTCCAAGGTTTAACGGGTAGGATGCCGGAACTGATGTGATTCCCATCATGGAAAGACCGATGGCCGCATCCACTCTCCTGGAGAGTTCCAGGACTTCTTTCTGGGCTCCCGCTGCCACAACACCGCCGCCTGCGTAGATAAACGGCTTTTTTGCCTTTTTGATCATCTCAACGACTTCGTCGATGCTGCCGCACTCGGACTTTCTCGGCTTCTTCACAACGCTCGGAACCTTTAAGTCCTCAATATATTCATATTCCGCGGACTGGACGTTCTTCGGAATATCGATGAGAACCGGTCCCTTACGTCCGGAGTTGGCGATCTCGAAGGCCTCGATGATCGTTCTCTGAAGGTCCTTGATGTCGCGGACCATGAAGTTATGTTTTACAACCGGCTGTGTAATTCCGACGATATCCACCTCCTGGAAAGAATCCTTTCCGAGACTGTTTACCGCGACGTTTCCTGTGATCGCGACCATCGGTACGGAATCGAGGTAGGCATTCGCGATCCCTGTCACCAGATTTGTAGCACCGGGACCGCTTGTCGCTAGGACCACGCCGGTCTTTCCGCTTGTTCTCGCATATCCGTCAGCGGCATGGGCAGCTCCCTGCTCATGGGCCGCTAAGACATGTCCGATGCGGTCAGACGCAAGATAGAGTTCGTTATAGATATCAAGCACTGCGCCCCCCGGATATCCGAAGACCACTCTCACGCCCTGATGGATCAGCTCTTCCACCAGGATCCGCGCTCCGTTCATTTTCATAGCTGTTTTTCCCCTCATCTTATTTCTTTCGGAATGTCCGGCTTTGTCAGACATTCCTGTTTTTTCTTCTTTCAGTACGGACAAATGTCCGTATCAAAATTCAGGTATAAAAAAGCCTTACAGCGTTACACTGTAAGGCTTTGCTTTCCTTCGTAACTTGTTCTTTCAAGTTTCTATCAGGCAATCCCAGATTCAGTATAACGCAAATAAGCATTCCCGTTCACGACGATAATGCTGACGATAATTCGAATCACGACTGCGAGTAGAATAAGATTCGTCATATCTTTGCGTCTCCTTTCCAGTTGCCCTTCAGCAATGTTGCTATGTTTTATTATAAGCACTTTGTCAAAAATTGCAAGTAGTTTCTTTTTATAGCTTGTATGAACCAGAGTTATGCAACATTACCCGCTCGTAAATGCCTTTTTGTTTATCAGGAAATTCCTCTGCGTTTCCTGTTTAAAGAAAAAGCTCTGCAGGCACCGGGATTTCCCCGGCCTGCAGAGCTGCTCCTATTTCAAATTGTATTATTACAGTTTTGAATATCCATACGGATTGATCAGCGCATCCAGTTTCTTTCCTTCCTTACATAACGGGCAGTTTCTGTAATCGCTGTACTGGTAATCCGGAACATCTTTTAATCCGAATACCGACTTGATCGGAATCCCATTGACATTCTCAAGCGCGCTGAATACTGCGGAGATCCCTTGAATAATTCCTCCATAGTACTGGACACCCTCGATCGCCTTGTTGATCGTCAAGCCTGTTGTCACAGTCGCAGTGAGGATCAGCACATTCTTTCCGTTGATCATTGCGCGGTAATTGTCCTTAAACACGATCTGGCTGTTGCTGTTGAACTCCGGTTTGATAACATAGATCGTCTTGTGGGCGTTCTTCGACATGAAACCGCCTTTTGTCAGCTCCTGCGCAAGAAGCGTTCCGATCACTTCGGTCCCTTCCATGCATACGATTGTATCGACGATCATATCGTACAGATACATATGTACGAGTGCCTGGGCAATTCCTCCCGCCTCACTCAGACGGCTCTTTACCGTCGTCAGGTCAAAATAGTAATTCGTGTGGGCATGATTCGTTGCAAAATGTCCCTTTACGATTTTTAACGGGGTATCTGTACCGGTCGTCTGAATTTTGTCATACTTTAACTCCATACACGATCCTCCTTATTCAAATCTCACGTTTACTGTTATTTGACTATATTATACCGAATTTTCAGATACTATTCAAGGAATTTTCCTGTTTTTCATCAGGTTTTTCGTCACTGTTTACGCCTTGCGCAAACAGTAACGGTTTTTCTCCCTGTTTTTCTACCACGCAAGGACCTCATGTCCGGTCTCTGTCACGAGTACCATGATCTCCCTCTGGGCAGACGGAAGCCTGTCATCGGTATAGATCGTCCAGCCGTTGCTGTCATCCACAAAGATATCCGGACGGCCCATATTGATCATCGGCTCGATAGTAAAGATCATCCCCGGTGCCATAAGCATCTCCTCGCCCCGTCTTGTCACATAGCTTACAAACGGGTCTTCATGGAACTCAAGACCGACACCGTGGCCGCCGACTTCCTCGACAATGGTGTATCCGTTCTTCTTCGCATAGTCATGGACTGCCTGTCCCATATCTCCTAAGAATCCCCACGGTTTTACCTGTTCGAGACCCTTTTCCACAGCTTCGTTCGTGACACGGACAAGTTTTTCCTTTTCCGGATCCACGTTGCCGATCAGGAACATTCTGGACGAATCAGAGAAATATCCGTGAAGGATCGTGGAGACATCCACGTTGATGATATCGCCGTCTTTTAAGACAACATCCCCGGACGGGATTCCATGGCACACCTGATCATTGATGGAGGTGCACACGCTCTTCGGGAATCCCTCATAATTTAACGGTGCCGGAATCCCGCCGTGTTTTGTCGTAAAGTCGTATACCCACTGGTCGATCTCCTCCGTGGTAATTCCCGCCCTGATGTGCTCCGCCACATAATCAAGGACTGCCACATTCAGTTTTCCGCTCTCACGGATCCCCTCGATCTGTGCCGGTGTCTTGATGATCTTGTGGGACGGAACCTCGTGGCCTGCAAAGCGGGCACGACTGATCTTCTGGTCAAATGCCATATGGCACTCACAATATGGCTTCCCGCTTCCACACCAGCATGGATCATTTTTTCCGATTCTGCGAAACATAATTTTTCCTCTTTTCTATCTGTTTTTGCATTTCTGTACTGTACGGGATTTTCCCTAAAAAAGAATATGCCTGGCACATTCTCGCGCCTCACGCAGTCGTGTGCGGCAATCTACATCTTCACGCGATTGCACATTAGAAAATTCTTGTCCGTGTACAGAAATTGCGTTTGCGAATTCTTTTATTTTCCTGTATAATATCCTTATCTATCATAACGTCGGAGACTCTGTTTGTCAAATAAGTCTCCTGAGAAAATATGCCGTTAATATCACGGCGTGGATTTTCCGGACTGAAAATCTCCCGCGTTGCAGAGGCGGCTTTAAAGAAAGTGAGGAATTTACATGAATGTACTGATCACCGGGTTCGACCCCTTCGGCGGAGAGCCGATCAATCCTGCATGGGAAGCCGTAAAAGCCATGAAAGACGAGATCGCCGGGGCAAAAATCACGAAGCTGCAGATCCCGACCGTAGTCGCTAAATCCATTGCGAAGGTCCATGAAAAAATGCAGGAGCTCCACCCGGATATCGTCATCAGCATCGGTCAGGCCGGCGGACGGTTCGGCGTGACTCCGGAGCGTGTTGCGATCAATGTAACAGATGCAAGAATCCCGGATAACGAAGGAAACCAGCCCATCGATGAGCCGATCTTTGCAGACGGAGATGCTGCCTATTTCTCCAATCTTCCGGTGAAGGCGATGGTTCAGGAGATCAGGAACGCCGGTTATCCTTCTACCCTCTCCAACACCGCAGGAACCTATATCTGCAACCATGTCATGTATGGAATTTTATACTATATCCAAAAGGAATTTCCAAATGTACGCGGTGGCTTTATCCACGTTCCGTATGCCGTTTCCCAGGTTGTCAATAAACCGGCGACCCCGTCTATGGCCATTGCGGATATTACGGCTGCATTGGAAGCGGCGGTGAAGGCGGCTGTTGAATATGAGCAGGATATCAAAGTGGTCGGGGGAGAGACACACTAAAAGTCACTTCTGTCGCACAAAAAAACTTCATCTTCGGAAGTTTTTCAGGCTGTGATATCAGTCTGAACAACTCCAAGGATGAAGTTTTTCTTTTATCCGGATTCCGGACTGCCTTTCGAGGCACCCGTCCGGAATCCGGTTTTCTGATTATTCTTTTGTTCCTCTCTCCGCAGACGCGTTGAGCTTTCCGTCGACCACATCGATCCTGATCGTATCTCCGGTATGGACACCATCCGACAGGATCAGGCGGGCTGCCAGAGTCTCCACATTCTTCTGCAGATATCTCTTAAGCGGTCTTGCGCCGTATACCGGATCATAACCGTTGTCCACGATAAACTGCTTTGCAGAATCAGAAAGTGCAACCACAAGCTCTTTATCCGCCAGACGCTTGTTGATATCGGCAACAAGCAGATCGATGATGCTTCCGATGTTGTTCTTTGTAAGCGGCTTGAAGAGGATCGTCTCATCAAGACGGTTTAAGAACTCCGGACGGAAGTGGGCACGCAGATCGTTCATGACGTCAGCCTTTGCCTCCGGCTTAATATCACCGTTCTCGTCGATACCGTCAAGCAGGTACTGGGAACCGATATTGGAGGTCAGGATAATGATCGTATTCTTGAAATCCACGGTCTTACCCATGGAATCTGTGATACGTCCGTCATCGAGGACCTGAAGCAGAACATTGAATACATCCGGATGTGCCTTCTCGATCTCATCGAACAAAACGACACAATACGGTTTTCTGCGGACTGCCTCTGTGAGCTGACCGCCCTCATCGTATCCGACATATCCTGGCGGCGCTCCGATCAGACGGGATACGGAGTATTTCTCCATGTATTCACTCATATCGATCCGGACCATGTTGTTCTCATCATCAAACAGACTTGCCGCAAGTGTCTTTGCAAGCTCTGTCTTGCCGACACCGGTAGGTCCGAGGAACAGGAAGGAACCGATCGGCTTTGTCGGATCCTTGATCCCGGCCTTGGAACGGATGATCGCGTCTGTAACTTTCTCGACTGCCTCATCCTGACCGACAACACGTTTGTGGAGCTCATCGTCCAGATGAAGGGTCTTGTTTCTCTCGCTCTCCGTGAGCTTTGCAACCGGGATACCGGTCCAACGGGAGATGATCCTTGCGATCTCATCTTCGGTAACGCTCTCATGGACAAGGCTCAGATCTGCGTTCTTTACCTTCTCCTCCTCTTCCTTCAGCTCTTTTTCAAGCTGCGGAAGCTTACCGTACTGGAGCTCTGCTGCCTTATTCAGATCATATTTCTGCTGTGCATCCTGGATCTGACGATGGACTGCCTCGATCTCCTCACGGAGGGAGGAAAGCTTATCAACCGTTGCCTTCTCATTCTGCCACTGGGCCTTCTGAGTCGCGAACTGGTCATGCAGCTCCGCAAGTTCCTTCTGAAGATCTGCAAGGCGTTCCTGACTTAAATGATCTGTCTCTTTCTTGAGAGCCGCCTCCTCGATCTCCAGCTGCATGATCTTTCTGGAGAGTTCATCCAGCTCCGTCGGCATGGAATCAAGCTCCGTCTTGATCATTGCACACGCTTCATCCACGAGGTCAATGGCCTTATCCGGAAGGAAACGGTCGCTGATATAACGGTTGGAAAGAGTTGCCGCCGCTACAAGCGCGGAATCGGTGATCTTTACGCCGTGATAAACCTCATAACGGTCCTTCAGTCCACGAAGGATCGAAATCGTATCCTCAACCGTCGGCTCATCAACCATAACCGGCTGGAAACGACGTTCCAGAGCCGGATCCTTCTCAATATATTTCCGGTACTCATCCAGAGTTGTCGCACCGATACAGTGCAATTCACCACGGGCAAGCATCGGCTTTAACATATTGCCGGCATCCATAGATCCTTCCGTCTTTCCGGCTCCGACGATGGTGTGAAGCTCATCGATGAACAAAATGATCTGTCCCTCGCTCTTTCTCACCTCATCGAGAACGGCTTTTAAACGTTCCTCAAACTCACCACGGTATTTCGCACCCGCAACAAGGGCACCCATATCCAGTGAGAATAATTTCTTATCTTTTAAGCCCTCCGGCACATCGCCGCGGACGATACGCTGTGCAAGACCTTCTACAACGGCGGTCTTACCAACACCGGGTTCACCGATGAGGACCGGGTTGTTTTTCGTTTTTCTGGAAAGGATCCGGATCACGTTCCGGATCTCGGCGTCACGGCCAATCACCGGATCCATCTTCTGGTCTCTTGCCTTCTCTACAAGGTCAGAACCGTATTTATTTAAGGTATCGTAGGTTGCCTCCGGATTATCACTGGTAACTCTCTGGTTGCCGCGGACCGTGGACAGAGCCTGTAAGAATTTATTACGGTCGATCCCATAAGTACGGAACAGTTCCTTTATTGCCCTGTTCGGTTCTTTTAACAGGCATAAGAACAAATGCTCAACGGAAACATATTCGTCTCCCATCGCCTTTGCCTCGTCCTCGGCATCGATCAGGACTTTATTGAGGTCCTGGGTCAGATAAACCTGTCCGCCTCCGGATACCTTCGGCAGCTTCTTAAGTGCTGCTTCCGCCTCATCCGTAAACTGCTCACCGGAGATTCCCATTTTTGTGATCAGTTTTAAGATCAGGCTGTCATCTAACTTTAACAGACTCACCAGGAGATGTTCCTGGTCGATCTGCTGATTTCCATATTCATAAGCCAGCTTCTCGCAGTTCTGGACTGCTTCCACTGATTTCTGTGTAAATTTGCTGATATTCATGATCGCAAGCCTCCCTTCAATTCTGAAGTACTTGTTGTGTTTGTTGTCAGTAATACCGCCCAGCGAAATTTTCATCCGCCGAGCGGCTTAATCTTTCAGATACGTGGCAGCTTCGCATGCGTTTCTGTATCGTTATCGCTCGGAGCTGTCAGATCACCCTTCGATGGAAATGTGCTTCGGACCTTCAACCTTCTTCTCTTCCTCTTTCGGAATTGATACGCTCAGGATACCGTTTTCGAATTTTGCCTTAATCTCCTCTTCCCGGATCTCCTCGCCAAGATAGAAGGTTCTGCTCAGAGCACCTGTATAACGTTCCTTGCGGATGTATTTGCCTTTCTTATCTTCCTCGTCCTTATCAAGACCTTTCTTGGCACTGACGGTCAGATAACCATCCTTCAGTTCGATCTGGATCTCATCTTTCTTAAATCCAGGAAGATCGATATCAAGCTCATACGTCTTTTCTGTCTCTCTGACATCTGTCTTCATCAGTCTGGATACATTCTTACCATACAGCGGATCCTTCTTTTCTGTAAAGAACTTCTCATCAAACGGGAACATATTATCAAATAAACTTTCTCCAAAAATACTCGGCATATACATAAATCATTCCTCCAATCAGAATTCCTGTTTTCTTGTTTGTCATCTATCTAAAAGAACTTCAGAAGATTTTCCAATCTTGGGAACTCCTTGAGATCCTTTGATTTTTTCTCTCTTCCTTTGTTCTGCATGTAATATAACACACATTATTAGCACTGTCAAGAGGTGAGTGCTAATTTTTTGTGAAGAATTTGTGAATTCTGAGAGTCATGTATTGTACGTAATTTTTAGTTCAGAAAATTCTTATCCGTATAGAGTAACATGTACTGCTTAAAAATCCACCGCTTTACATTTTCGCCAGTTTTTGCTATAATAATGCTACATCGTGTGGCGTTTCTGCGTAAATCCAGTTGCAGAAGCGCCACACTTTTTTTATCTCCGTGGGAGTTAGGTCTCCGACCGAGATAAATGCTCCGCGAGGATGCGCAGTGATTCTGATAGGAATACCAGAATCAAGCGCCAAGTCTCACGGGTGTTCGATTTAAATTGAAAGGAGGTGGGAAGTGAACGATAAAGAACAATTTTATAGACAGATCGTGTTGCAGAAATGCGTAAGTCCGGATTTAAAGGAGCTTACGCATTTCTTATTTTTTTAAGAAAAAGGAGATCATTATGGAAATTGGAAATCAGTTTTTGGGAACAGAGCGTATTGATAAGCTGATGCGTCAGTACGCGGTTCCCTGCATCATCTCACTGTTAGTAGGTGCATTGTACAATATTGTTGATCAGATCTTTATTGCAAACGCCAGCTACCTCGGCTCTTACGGAAACGCAGCTAATACCGTTGTTTTTCCGCTGACGGTTGTTGCACTGGCTATTGCTGTTATGGTCGGTGACGGCTGCTGTGCCTTTGTCAGCATGGCATTAGGTCGAAATGAAACAGCCCGGGCAAAGCGCAGTGTCGGCAATGCGGTGGTTTTGATCATTGTAGGAAGTCTTATCCTGACCGCCGTATATCTGATCTTTGCAAACAGCATCATCGCCATGTTCGGCGGTACGGTCAATGAGGAAACTTACCGGCATTCACAGGAATATTTCTTCTATATTACTCTTGGGATTCCGTTTTATATGTTTGGTCAGGCTATGAATCCCATTATCCGTGCAGACGGGAACCCGAAATTTGCCATGATTTCCACATTGGCTGGCGCTGTTATCAACATCATTCTTGATCCGATTTTCATTTTCGGCCTTCAATGGGGCATGATGGGTGCAGCCATAGCCACAGTGATCGGTCAGGTGGTAACAGCAATTCTCGCCGTCTGGTATCTGCTGCACATGCGGATCATCAAGCCGGAAGCCGGTGACTATGCACTTTCTCCCAATATATTCGGACGGATGCTCACCCTTGGTATTACCAGCTTTCTCTCTCAGATCAGCCTTGTGGCCGCAATGGCAGCGATCAACAATATGCTCCGTAAATACGGTGCATTGGACGCTGTGTTCTCACAGGAGCAGTACGCACAGATCCCCATGGCAGTCGTCGGGATCGTAATGAAATTTTTCCAGATCGTCATTTCTATCGTAGTCGGCATGGCAGCCGGCTGTATTCCGATCGTCGGCTATAACATGGGTGCAGAAAAGACCATGCGTGTGAGGGAGCTGTTTACCCGGCTGCTTATTTCCGAGGCTTTGGTAGGTGCAGTCGCGCTCATACTGGCGGAAGGATTCCCGCATCAGCTTATCGCTATTTTCGGCGCTTCGAATGAGAGCAGCTACTATACCGATTTTGCTGTTAAGGCATTCCGTACCTATCTTTGCATGATGATCTTCGCGTGTGTCAACAAGGCATGCTTCATCTTTTTACAGGCCGTGGGCAAGGCATTGACATCTACCATGCTTTCCATGTTCCGTGAGGTAGTATTCGGAGTCGGCTTCGCATTGCTCCTTCCGGTTTTCTTCGGTCTGGACGGTGTTCTGTATTCCATGCCTGTTTCAGATATTCTGACCTTTATTATCTCAGCAGTGATTATCATAAAAACATATCATGAATTAAATGTGAAAGGAGCATAAGACGTATGAAAAACAGAGTGATTACGATCAGCCGTGAATTTGGCAGTGGTGGACGTACCATCGGAAAAAAAGTGGCAGAACAGCTGGGAATCCCCTGCTATGATGCAGAGATCATTCAGGAAATGGTAAAAGAAACCGGTTTTACACCGGAGTATGTAAAGGAAGCCGGTGAATATACGCCCGGCAGCTTCCTCTCATCTGCCTTTTCAAACCGCCTGTTTGGCCCCACGAATGAGGATATTCTGTGGGAGCATCAATATAAGGTCATCACGGAGCTTGCACAAAAAGGCTCCTGTGTAATTGTTGGACGCTGCGCTGATTACATTTTACAGGATAAGGCCGACTGCCTGAAGGTCTTTATCCACGCAGATATGGATTTCCGTGCCCTGCGCATCGTCGAGGTTTATGGAGAACGGGAACAGTCCCCGGAGGAGCGTCTGCGCGATAAGGATAAACGCCGTGCCGCATATCACCGGTTCTATACCGACATGAAATGGGGATATGCACAGAATTATCATCTGACACTCAACAGCGGTGTGCTCGGAATCGATCAGTGTGTAAACATCATTGCTTCTTTATATTAGACAGATCCTCCATGCTGCATTTCATCACAAATAAGAATCAGGATATAAAATTCCCTTTCCAGATCCGGAAAGGGAATTTTGTATCTATCCGTGCAGATAAGTGCTATAATATAATACTAAGATTATGCGGTCCGAAGTCCGACGCAGGCTTGCCCGGAGGAATGCTTTTGACCCTGGGTCCACCAAAGATATGATTCAAGTCGGAGACCTGACTCCCACTGAGACAAATTTGCTGTTCTCACCACTAAAAAATGTGGAAATCTTCTCGACTGAGATAAAAGAATCAATAAAAAAGAAAGTGATGGATAAAAAATGCAGACGTATACTTATGTTTCCAAAGGAAAATTTGAATTAATGGAAAAACCGAAGCCGGTTCTTATGGATGAACGAGATGCCATTGTAAAGGTAACACTCGCCAGCATTTGCTCAAGTGACCTGCACATTAAACACGGAAGCGTCCCCCGCGCAGTGCCGGGTATAACTGTCGGACATGAAATGGTCGGTATTGTTGAAGATATCGGCAGCGCCGTAACGAATGTGAAGCCCGGTGACAGAGTCACGGTAAACGTGGAAACCTTCTGTGGGGAATGTTTTTTCTGCAGGCATGGTTATGTAAACAACTGCACCGATCAGAATGGCGGCTGGGCTCTCGGATGCCGGATCGATGGCGGACAGGCAGAATATGTTCGCGTACCGTTTGCAGATCAGGGGCTAAATAAAATCCCGGATCATGTTACAGACCGTCAGGCTTTGCTGGTCGGAGATGTTCTTGCCACCGGTTTCTGGGCAGCTCGTATTTCTGAGATCAAAGAGGAGGATACGGTATTGATCATCGGTGCAGGACCTACGGGGATCTGTACGCTGCTCTGCGTCATGCTGAAGAATCCGAAACGTATCATCGTCTGTGAAAAAGACGAAGGCCGTATCTGCTTTATCCATGAGCACTATCCGGAAATCCTTACCGTATCACCCGAAGCTTGTGCAGATTATGTTCGTGCCAACAGTGACCATGGCGGAGCAGATGTCGTTCTCGAAGTCGCAGGAGCCGAATCCACGTTTCGCCTTGCATGGGAATGTGCAAGACCAAATGCGGTCGTGACGGTCGTTGCTCTTTATGACAAGGCTCAGACACTGCCGCTGCCGGATATGTACGGCAAGAACCTCACGTTCAAGACCGGCGGTGTAGACGGCTGCAATTGTGAGGAAATACTGCGGCTGATCGCAGAGGGCAGACTGAATACGGAACCGCTTATCACACATACATACCCGTTAGACAGGATCGAAGAAGCATACACACTCTTTGAAAATAAGATGGACGGTGTGATCAAGGTAGCCATCGAGTGTTAATACGGTTCCCAATCCCGGTTCCTGGACACTGTATTTAAATTGTCTTCCCGGCAACCGATTCCGTTTCTCTATAATAACACAGTCCGCTGCATCCATACGGAAACAATGTTCGTTTTATGTCCCTGATATATTCCTCTTCCGTATCCACATGCTCAAGGATATCCAGAACTGTCTTCAGGTTCCGGATATCCTTTTCCATAAAATCTACATAATTTCCACGCCCCACAAGCTTCAAATGGGTGATTCCGGCCTTTCGCAGCCGATACAGTGCGCAGAGTCCACAACCTGTCGCACCGCAGAGATAGCCATCGAGATCATACATCCGTTCCTCATCATCTTCTTTCGGTTTATCTGTGCTATGCTCGTCATTCGCATCTTTCACTATGCTCTCCGTCCGTGAGATCAGCTTCTCTGTTTCTTCACATTCTTCTTTTTTCTCTCTCTTTCCTTTAACTTTTCCTATCTTATACGGGACCCGGCACAGATGCCCCATCTCGTCGCAGTGCAGGGAATTACAGAACGCCCCCGAAAACTGACAGAGCTCGTTCAGTGCAAATGCCTCAAATTCATATACGCCCCTGCTGCCCTTTTCCTTCTCATGCCGGATCACCGACTCCATGTCTGCGAAGCTGTTCTTCCTGTGAAAGATAAGCCGACTGACATCCAAGCGGTCAAATACATCTATCATCCGGCTGTTTACCTCTGCCGTCTCCCCACTCAGATGGATCTCACAGCGGATCCCATTATTTTTCAGGTAGATCAGCAGCGCCGGATCCGCGATAATAAAGCTTGAAAATCCAAGCTCCGTACACCGGTGAAGGACATCCGCGATCTCCGGGTACTGCTCCGGTGTATAATAAAGGGAATTAAATGTCAGATGTACCGGCTTCCCATATTTTCTCACCAGCGCCGCCAGAATCCTCAGCTCACTCTCCGCCCCGATCTGCACGTTGATGCCAAGAACCTCGCGACGATTCAGCGGCAGAACCGTCCCGTATTTTTTATTCCATTCATAAGGTACGTATCCGCAGAAAAACTCATCTGCCCCGGCCTCGACGTACCGCACATATTCATCGATGGATCCAAGTCCCGCCGTGATCTTCATTGTATTTCTCCTTAAACTCAGCTTCTCAACTTCTGAAAGTTCGCACCTGCCACATTTCGTTTCTTTTTTCACAAGTACAATTCTGACTATCTGCTATTTTTAATTGCATATTAGTTACAGTAAATTTACTACGATTCTATCAATTCTTTTCTCTTTCCAACCTTCTGTATCCGCCATTCCGGAAACTGAACTCTCATCCAGCGCAAAGAGCGAATTATACCGCCCCACCATCTTCAAATGCTTTGGATACAGAAAGACTTTCTCCCCGCAATATCCCGGACACGATTCCGGCAGTTCCTGCTTTCCACGTTCTCCATTTTTACGCGCAGCATACAGTGTACAATACTGGGAGGTATTCGTCTGATAAAACGGAACGTGGATGCTGTTCTTTCCTTCCGGGAATTCCTGCCTGTATCCGCAGGACTCCCACTCGTACCGCCGGATCCCGAACGTATCCCTCAGATACGTCCGGTAAAATTCCGCATTCAGGCTGTTCTCCCGAAAATATCCTGTCTCTCCCTGCTTGTATCCCATCCGTGGATCTTTTTTTCTTTTATTTAACAGAGTCCCCATACACGGCACAAGAACTTCTTTTTCTTTCTTCCATTCCTTCCGCTCTCTCAAAAGCTCCAGCAGACCCCAGTCGTTTGCCGCGATCTCCAGAAATGTCTCCCGGTTTCTGCACCACTCTTCCAGCTCATCCAACAGTTTTTCCACCGGTTTCAGCATAAATTCCCGCAAATATGAAAATGTAACTGTCACAGCCAGACCTTCCGACTCTGCCTTTTTAAAGATCTCAAACAACTGCCGTTTTTCAGGAAACAGCAGATGGCAGAAGGCATTTCCCACATAAATCCGCTCTGGAACCGGCATTCGTTTTCCCAGCTCTTTAGCCCCATTCACGTTCCAGTACCAGTCCATAAAATCGCGGAATTTCATGGATAAATACCGCTCATAAAGCTCCGGACGGTCCAATTCCACAGCAACTTCGATATTCTTCCGTTCCTGCTCTTTATATTCTTTGTATTCTTTATGTTCTTTGTATTCTTCGAGTTCAAAATCTCCTGCTGCGATGCAATTTTCCCTTATACCTGACTGATTTTCGATTCGCGTTTCCAGCCTCGCCCTGTCTTCTCCTTCACCGAACCACTCTTTTTTCTGTTCAATGAAATTCTCCGCAAACTGTTCATCCTTTTTTGCCGGATACCCGGTAAGCGCCATTGCAAGTTCCCCGTCCTCGCACTCCAGCTTCAGCCGCACAAATCTATCATACCAAAGGATCAGTTTTCCAGCGCATTCCCGGTATTTCTCCTGCTCCACAAACACCGAATACTCATATACCGGAATCCCCGGCCCATCTTCCACACGCACTTCCATCTCAAACGAATGGATCTCAACTTCCGTATACGGATCCGCACTTTTCCTCTCCTGATTCCCAGTCTTCATCCTGTTGAACCCATCATAAAAACAGATCCGGAATCTCTTCACTTCGCGGATCTCATCCAATGTCCGAAAACAAAATCCATGTTCCGCAAGCTCCGTGATCCGGATCTCCTGCCCGTCTGCAAATCCAGCTACCAGTCCGAACGGGATCATAAAAACTCCGTTTATTTCTCTCTTCCCTGACACTTTTCGTTCCTCAATTCAAATCTTTTTAAAGCACCATAGCTCACGCCGCTCATAAATGCCAGCTTTTTATCTATTACCATTCTATCATAAATGGATACATAAACCAATAATGTGCAGCTGTACCTTTTATATAAAAGAATTTGCCTTAGCACATTCTCGCGCCTCGCGCGGGCGCTTGTGACAATCTGCATCTTCGCGCGAGTGCGCATTTTGGGCACGTCAGTGCCTTTTTATGTAACAGGAAATTCATAGGAAGTTCCTGTTACATAAAAAAGGACCGCTGCCCCACAGATCTCTCTGCAAAGGCAACGGTCCTTTTCAGCTACAGGTTATTTTCATTGATACCATACACCGCAGGCAGCTTTCACTGTCTGCCACGCTTCCTTAA
>ENA-ORRZ01001309-ORRZ01001309.1-human-gut-metagenome-genome-assembly--contig:-NODE-1309-length-16637-cov-5.918828_pt1 | contig 16637 bp, 18 predicted proteins | sample MGYA00242185_ERZ509152 | MGnify/ENA primary metagenome ERZ509152 (study PRJEB26280, sample SAMEA2338668) | human gut metagenome | biome: human gut; feature: human-associated habitat; material: faeces... | reverse complement strand
CTGATAGTCGCTGTAGTCACAACTTTTGCAGGCTACAATATATATCAGTCACAGAGAGTAGAAAGTATCATGTCGGATTTGACGATGGCCAATGTAGAGGCGTTAGCTGGTTCTGAGATTAATGATGAGGATTGTGTCAGTGCATCTAATCGTTATTGCTCTGTTTTGATAGTGACCCCAAATGGGAATTATCTAGAAACTTATTTTGACCAAAAAACAAAGTACTGATTCTTATAAAAAGTGGGGATAGAAATATTAGTTTTGACTAGTCAATTTTATCCCCTAATTTATTATTATGAATAAAATTGTATCGTTTTTTATTTTAATTCTTGTTTGTTCTTGTTCAGATAGGAAAGAGCATATAGCAAATATTCTGTCAATGAATTCTATAGATATTAAAACTAATAGGATTAATAAAGACGAAGTAATTGCTAGAGGTGCATTTCCTTTTGAAATGATTGATTCATTATTCTTTCTTTTCAATGGAGATCCTTCGTCTGGAGCATTGGTTTTATGTGAATCGAATGCTTCCGAACTGGGACACTTCTTGCAAAAAGGAAATGGTTTTGGAGAATGTATCACTCCTGGATATATAGGACATTGCAATGATACTATTTATGTTTCTGAACGTTCTAGAACAAGGCGAATGACTTATTTACTATCAAATCATAATGATAGTTTGCAATATAAGTGTCTTGAAGATGTTAGTCCTAAAATGAATTCAGAATTTTATTATCAGATTTGTCGTCTACAAAGTGGTTTATTTGTAGGTGCCCGTTTATTTGGAAAAGAACATTTGTTTACATTGTTAGACGAAAGTTTGGATACACTTACCACTTTTGCACGGGTGCCGATAGACATTGAGGAAAATGCAAATAATAAGCTCGCTCCTTTTATTGGTCATTTATGTATAGATGATAATACGGTTTATTATGCTTCTAATGACTTTTCTTATATGGCTGCTTATGATATTTTATCTGAGAAAGAGATAAAACCAGTATTTGAGAGGATGTATATATCTCCAATAATCCAAAAATCAGCGAATGGGATTTCATTAGATAAATACAAACATCTTTTGGGCTTTGGTGATATCAGGGTTTATCAGAATTATATTTTTGCGACGTATATAGGGAAACCTGATATAACAATGGATCAAGAGAATGATATTTCAGCTTTAGTCCCCACTCATTTGCTGGTTTTTAATAAAGATGGAGTTCCAATTGTAAAATTTAAGTTTCCGTTTAAAATAAGATCATTCGTGTTTACCAAATCCAAGATGTATCTATTAGATGTGGATTGTAATATAGAATCTGTCGATTTGGTAGAGTTGTGGAAGCATTTGCCCGATTGAAGTGGGATAGTGACTTTATAGAATAAATATGAATAATATGAGATTTAATTTAGTCGTTTTATTTGTAATTTTACTTTCTTTCTATTCTTGTGGCAGGGAAGAAAAAACTGTGTATGATTTTCCTTTAGAACAATCGCTTAAGAGTGATAAAGAAGTTAGTTTAAACAAGGAACTATTAGTTCCCTATCTGATGTGTTCTTATGATTCCACTCTGTGTCTAATAGATTGGACTGCCAATCCGATGGTGCATGTTTATAATATGAATACAGGGAAAGAGATGGTTGCTTTTGGGAATAAAGGCATGGGACCGGATGATTTTCTATCTATATCCCAAATGTATGTAGATATGGGCAAGCGTTCTTTGGTACTGTATGATCAGTCTTTACAAACTATAAGTTCTTTTCAAATTGATAGTTTAGCTCAAGGCAGTCTTTCAAAGATAGATTGTGTTTCAGCTCCTAAGTTAGGAATGAATAGGGTATATGCTTATTCGGATTCCATATTTTACGGGAGTGGGACTTTTGAAAGTGGCTTGATAGCGAAATGTAATCAGAAAGAGATTTTAAATCAATATCTTCCTTTTCCACACACAGAGCAAGCGGTAAATCGGGATGTAAACTATTTGTTGTTCCAGGGGGATCTTATTATGAAGCCGGATAAAAAACGTTTTGCTTACTTGGCGTATGAGTGCGATTTATTATCTATTCAGAAAGTGGTAAATGATACGTGCCTGGAAAGTGTAGTACATTTGAATACGTATACGCCGGTATTTGAGAATCAATCTACTAACGAAGTGTCTTCTGTTAATGTCTCTACCGATTCTCCTAAAGGATTTCTTCGTGGGGTAGCCACTGAAAACTATGTTTATGCACTTTACAGTGGGCAAATTGGGAAAAATAAGGCAATAGCAAATGAAGTTTATGTATTTGATTGGGAAGGACGTGCTGTAAAGAAAGTGATACTGGATAGATGGGGTATATGCATCTCGGTGGATAGTAATGATGAACGACTCTGCCTGATGACAAAGGAAACGGATGGTGGAGAAGAAAGTTATCATTATTATTGTTATCAGTTAAACTGACTTTTTGGTTAGGGTGTTACGGGTTTGTTTGATATATATTTTTTATCTTTCAAATTTTTCTTCATGCAGGGATCTTTTCTCGAATTGTGTAAATACAAATAATGAAGAAGCATGGCCGTAATGAATAAGAGCTAATTAGAATTTGACAGGACGAAAATGCTGAATGCAATCTATATTGGAATAATCTGAATTGTACAAGAGTTATTGTTTGTGCTGAAAATGAACAGAATGCTTATGAACAGTCTTGTTTGTTTTTTTTATTATTTTCTTCGATGTCTTTGTTCTTGTTGTAAATAATCTTATTTTTGTCAGTAAAATAAATCGAAATGGTAAGAACGGTTTTTCACTTAAATATATTGATATGAAGTATATTCGGTTATTGCTATGCATTGTGGGGATAGTGTTATTAGCATTTCTGGTTAGTTTGTATTTCTTTCAAAGAAATAGAAAGTTGATGCACATAAAGGCGGAAAAGCTGTTTACACAAGTATTGAAAGATGAAATGAAAAAGAAAGGGGAGGAATTGGATTTATTTTATTCTTTTTCCGGGATATCAAGTGACACGATACCTTTAACTATTTCGATAATGACCGAAACCGGATCCAGACAGTATAAAGTGGATGCTGGGAAGAGCCGGAAAAATCTTTCTCAGATATCGAGAGAACGTTCATTACACTCTGTTATTTGTTCTGAGAAGCAGTTATCTCCCATGACTTTGAGTCAGACCTGGGCGGATAGTCTGCAAACACGACATATTTTGGCAAGAGCTGCGATACAAATAGTAACTACAGACTTGGAAAATAATACCTTATATAAAAAGAGTCGGACTGTCAATCTGTCTCCAGAGTTGAAGTTTGTTGTTTATTTGGGGGAGAGATGTGAAATAGAGGTTTCCGGTTTTTTATATTATACTTGGTGGTCGGTTTGTAGATACCATTTCTTTCCATTCGGAATGATTGTTGGTATAGCTTTGTGTTTGATCGTTTTTTTGATCTATTTGTTTAGGGTGAGAAAGCACTTGTTTAAAACACAGTCTGAGCGTTGGCTGTTAGCGGAGAAGCTAAAAAGAAGGGAAGAAAAATTAGTAGAGTTAGCGAGTATACGGGATCAATATGCGCACCAGATTGAAATGCAGCGATCTGATGCTCGGGAAAAGGACATGCTGTTGAAGGATCTGGAGCAAAAGTCAAAGGCGTACGAAGGGCAAATAGCGGAATTAAAAAAGGCAAAAGAACTGTTGGGAACAAAATCCTTGATCTATAAATTGAGTCCTATACTGACCTTTGATGCATATAAAAAGATATTGGTGTGTAACGGGGAAATAATTCCACTTAATCTTCAGTCCTCTACTCTCTTGCTGGCTTTCTTAAACGCTACTGATTGTCAATTGACACGTGAAGAAATCGAGAAGTGTTTATCTGGAAGGAGCCGGGAGTGCCTCCGGACAGCTAAACATCGTTTATCTAAGGTACTTCAAATCGATCCTTCTATTTCTATTGTTCAGCACAACAGAGATCTTTTTCAGCTGCAACTGCCGGAAATTGAGGCCTTGTAACGCTTTGTAACGCGGCAAATGATGATGATAAGAAAAATATGGCTTATGTTTGTATGCATTTTAAACGCATATAGACATGAAAAAACTTTAAAAGTAGCTATTCTTCTTATTGCTATTCTTTCTATGGGGCACTGGATGCCTGTGAAACAAGTTCGTGATTTAAATTCTTTATCACTTCAGAATGTAGAAGCTTTGGCTAGCGGAGAAACTCCTATTTATACTTCTTGCATTGGTACAGGTTCTGTGGACTGCCCAATTCAACATGATAAAGTGAAGTATGTGAGCCAAGGATTTAGTTTGGATTATTAGAAATATTAACTTGGTTAGAAAGGGAGTGGAACGATCTATGTCCTGGGAAAAGTCTTAGAATCGTCCACCCCCGGATAACCTTTAAAAAAGGAGGTTGCCTGACACGAAGATAGCGAAAAATTCATTGGAATGAGTAAATGTAGCATTTACTTTTTCTACGGAGGAAGTGGCTTCCCGAAAGAGAGACACGGCAAATAAGAAAATAATTAAGATCATAAAAGTAGATTATGAGTAAAAAGATTTTTGCGGCCCTGATAGTCGCTGTAGTCGTAACTTTTGCAGGCTACAATATATATCAGTCACAAAGAACAGAGGTGACAATGTCAGATTTGGTAATGGCAAATGTGGAGGCATTGGCAGATTCTCGCGAATCATCGGCTGATTGTACATTTGGGAATGTAAGTTATGATCAGTATTCCAATACTTTGCATTGTAGTGGTAATGGTACACTTTGTTGTAGAAAACCAGTATCAGAATAGTAGCTTTATTTTTTATTATAGAGTTTGGAGGCTGTTTGGCAGCCTCCAATTCTTTATTAATTCAATATTATTATGGTGGCAAAGTGGAAAATTACAGTTGCGCTACTACTTATACTATTTTGTAGTTGTGCCCAGGAGAAAAAAACGCATGGAAACGGTATAATAATTTCTTTTGAAAAAGATACTGATGTAAATGCGGATAGTATATTAGAGTTATCTTTCTTAAAGCTTCAAACAAAAGACTCATGTTTGGTAAAGAATGTTGGGCTTATTAGAGAATTAAATAATTGTTTATTAATATTGGATTCTGCCAACTCTAATTTGTATGTTTTTAACAAATCAGGAGCTTTTGTAAATCAGATAGGAAAGAAGGGAAGTGGCCCCGGTGAATATATATTGTTATCTTCATTTTTTGTAGACAATAATAAAAATTATATTGCCGCAATTGATGTTGCCCAAGATAAAGTATTGTATTACAATGCGACTGATTTTAGTTTTTTGTACGAAAGGAGATTACCTTTTAGTACATCTTGCTGTTTACAGTTAGAGGATGGTAATTTGCTTTGGAATAGTAGAGAATATACAGACTCTAAATTATCTGACTTCTATTTTGTGGTTACAGATTCTTTGTTTGATATTATAGATTATAAAATGAATAAAGAGTTTAAATCTGGTTATACAACAGGGCCTTCTCAAATGATATATAAGGTTGGAGCCAATGTATTTGCATATACTCCTTTTGATTTGACGATTTATAGAGTGGGTACTTCTGAGATAGTTCCTGCTCATTCTTTTTCATTTGAGGGCACTGATATCCCTTCTTTAGATTTTCTGAATAAAATTAGTAATCAGGGAAACTCTAATTACTTATATGATCTGATTCAATCTGATTATATTTCTTATTATAGTGTAGAAGAAACTGAACGTGATTTGTTTGTATGCTATATGAAAAATAAAGAAAAGTATATAGGGTTGTATGATAAGGATACTGATAGAACGTATAATTATCCAATTAAAATATTTCAGGATCAGTTAAAGGTCGGTGAACTCAATTATTTTAGTATAGGTTCAGTTGATGATTATCATGTGGCTCCATTGGATGTATTATCCTTAAAAGATATGGCAGGAAATGGATATGTGTTTGATGATAAGTTGTCTGAATTGCTAACAATATCGAACGAAGAGGATAATTCTATATTATTATTTGTTCGGATTAAAAAATAGAACGCTGTATGAAAAGTGGGTTGATTTGTTGTTTAATGCTTTGCATATTATTGGTTGGTTGTGAAAGTAAAAAGGTGAAAGGTATTAAAAATATGGTAGATAGCTGGATGGGAAGAGAGATTCTTTTTCCCAATAGTGTTTCATGTATGGCTTTAAAGGAGTCTAATTTGGGACTTATTGAGCGGAGGACAGATTATACTATCGTTTCTTATGTTGACTCTAGCGGATGTACTGCTTGTAAAATGCAATTGAGAAAATGGATGGAAGTGATAAACTGTTTTGATTCATTAAATACGAATGTCAAATTTCTTTTTTATTTGCATCCGAAAGAGCCAAAAGAAATCACTTATTTATTAAAACGTGATGGTTTTGAGTATCCCGTTTTTGTTGATAGATTAGATTCATTTAACATATTGAATCATTTTTCTACTGATATTAATTTCTGTACATTTCTGCTTGATAAAACTAATAGAGTAATAGCTATAGGTAACCCTCTTTATAGTAAAAAAGTTAAGGATTTATATAAGGGTATTGTTTTGAAAAGGAAAGAAGTAACTGTCTCTGGAATTTTACAGACAGAAACGACGTTGCCGAAATCTTCTATTGATATGGGAAGTTTTTCTTCTGAGAAATCCCAATCTTGTATTTTTACTTTATATAATATAGGTAAAAATATGCTTGTCATTGATGATGCGGTTACATCTTGTGGGTGTACTTCAGTGGAGTATTCAAAAGAACCGGTTTCGCCAGGGAAGTCTTTGGATATCATTGTAACTTATAAAGCGGATCATCCGGAGCACTTTAATAAAACTATTACGGTATACTGTAACTCTTCTGTGTCTCCATTGCGATTAAAGATAATGGGGAATGCTAAATAGTTTGAAATGAAATATATTTGTTGAACTTTAAATTTGATTATTATGAGGAAAAAACTTGTTTTAAGTGTAATGGGTATTCTATTGATTTTAGGTACTGTTACAAATGTAATGTTTACAAGAGCGGAGAAGTCTTCTGATAGAACCTGGTTGGCTTCTATTGAAGCTTTAGAAGCTTTGGCTGAAGATGAAATAGGGGGCAGTCCGGGTGGATGTGGAACTGCGGTTGGGACTGTTTTGGAAGAGCAAGAGTGTAATGGGCGTAAGGTACTATCTCGTTATCTTGTAAAATTCTCCTGCACAGGTTCAAGGACGGGGGTATGTCAATCTGGTACTATTTATTATTTTTATGATTGTTATGGAGCACAAATTGCAGAAAATGATTTTACGAGATCAATACCTTGTCAATAAAAAGATTGCTTGGTACCGTATAGTATCGGTTTTATTGTTTCTTAGTGCTTTTTCTTCTTGTTCTTTGGTGGAGAAATCAAAGAACGAAATATATATAGCTGATCTGGATAGTGCCATTCAGAAAGATTGGTATTTGTATTCTGATGTGTTTAAATCTGTAAGAGTGATTCCTTTGGCAAGGGATAAATCTGTGTTGCTGGGAGACGTTAATAAAATGCAGGTTTATGAAGGTCATTATATTGTACTTGATGAAGAGATAGCACGTGGAATATATCTTTTCGATTCTAAAGGTCGGTTTATCCGTAAGATAGGTGATGTGGGCAGTGGACCGGGAGAATATTCTAAGCCGGCAGATTTTACGATTGATACAAAAAAAGGGGAAATATATATATTCGATTATAATCAAAAAAAGATATTTAAGTATGATATTGCTTCGGGAAAGTATTTAGGAGTTTGCAATGTTGAACATCGATTGAATCAGATGTTTTTCTCAAAGGGGTGCTTGTACGAAAATATTGATTATCAGTTGGAAGATGAACCTGGACAAGAGCATTACCTATTACAAAGAATCGACTTTGATAATGAAGATAATGTAGAAATGTTTTTTAAAGTAGCTGATTACAAAAAGGGTTGGGATGGGACAGTTCTTCAAGGGAATATGTTTTTTAATTTAGGAACTGAGTCTGCTCTTTTTGTTCAGGACTTTATGGATACGATTATCTATGTGAATGGGGATCAGGTTATTCCTTATATGGTAGTGAAGAGTCAGGATTGGGTGTGTAAAACAGATTTAGAAATACTTGGGACTACTGATAATCCTTCGGCCAAAGGGGTGGCCATGATGAAGCTGATTCAGCATTTAGGGGCACAAAGAAGGACCTATAATCTATCTGATGTGTTTGTGAATGACTCTGTTATTGGTTTTTCGTATATGCAAGGAATGATGGGGACGGATGCGTTGTATGATAAGAGCACGGGTGAAACTATGGTGTTTGATCGCTCTAAAGATGATATATTGTTCGCAGAGCAACCATCACACAGGCAGATACCTACTTTTTTGTGTGCGAGTGATAAAGGTGTTTTCTATTCTCTTAAACCCAGTCATTTGCCTGAGATGAAGTATTTTATCTCTCAAGGCCTTGTGAAGGATGAAGTGATTGGGAAAAATGATTTGGATTCTTTGGATGGTGATGCAAATCCGGTGTTATTATATTATGAATATAAAGATTAAGATAGTATTAATAGGATTGGTTATCAGTAACTTCTTTCTTCTATGGAATGTTGTAACACAAAGGATAAAAGTATATGACGGTTTGGATAGGATAAATGATCTAAAAGAAAAGGTTGATAGTTGTGGAGATTCATTCTTTAATTATATAGATGTGAATAGTGACCTTACTTTTGATATTAAACCCATTGATACTTTAAAAAATGTGCAATTAGTATATTGTTTTTCCGAGTATATGTGTGAGGAATGTGTACGACAGGATTTATGTGTATTATTGGATATTCAGAAACGAATTGGTGCAGATAGGATATTAATACTTACGGCATATGCTGATAATCGGAATAATCATATTAGGTTGAGTAATTTATTGCGAAAATTTCGATATAGGAATATAGATTATTCTTGTCTTGTTTTTCCTAAGCATAATAGGACTGGAATGGATCAACGTTACTTTTATTTTATAGATAAGGACGGGAATTGTAAATATCCTTTTTATCCTCTTAAAGATCACCTTGAGTTGACACAATACTATTTAGGGTTTATTGCTAAAAAGATAGTATGAAGAGGACTGAAATATTTATAGCGACCGGTTTATTTTGCCTTGTTTCTTCATGCGGGGGCAGAGACAGACAAGTGGAGGAGGCCTTATCCCTTTCGGGCAATAACCGTAATGAACTTGAAGCGGTGCTGAAGCATTATGAAGGAGATGGCCGGAAGCTGGAGGCGGCACGCTTCTTGATTGGCAATATGCCCGGAAGTTATGGAGCTAATCCGATAGTAGAGCAGGATTGTTCTGCTTTTTACGAGGCTTATGATTCATTGGGACAAAAGTATGGCTATCGGGTAGGAACGGAATGGGGGAAACAGGTAGATAGTCTTTGGCAAAATTTTAGTAATCGACATCGGGTGAGACAGGAGCTTAACTATGATATTACCCGCATGAAGGCGGAAGATTTAATCCGGGAAATTGATCTGGCATTTCGGGCATGGGTGGAGAATGTGCATTCAAGAAACTGTTCGTTTGAAGATTTTTGTGAGTATATACTGCCTTATAGGCGACAGAATGGCTTATTGATTGACAATGCACGCCGGGAGTTCAACAAACGGCATCAGGGAAAGTATTTTGTGAAAGAGGGAAAGGATTGGCAACAAGAGATCGATTCGTTGTTATATGAATATAAGTATCTGACTCATTCCGGTTTTTGGGGGACGAAGATTCCGATATGGAATGCGGCGACTCTTGAGAAGATGCGTCATGGGTTATGTGCACAGCGCTGTTGGTATAACTCTTTGTTATTATCATCATTGGGGATTCCGGTTGCCATTGACTTTGTTCCGGCATGGGGAAACCGAAATAATTCGCATACCTGGAATGTGGTGCTAATAAACGGGGAATCGCATGCTTTTGAGGCGTTTTGGGATAATGATCGCTGGAAATATAAGCGGATTTATAATAACCGGAATGATGATGAGCTTTGGGGAAGATTCCGCCTTCCGAAGGTATACAGATATACCTATTCAAATCACATTGAAGGACCGTTGGCAGATGTAGAGGTGGATAAAGCTGATATTCCGGAGCTATTTCGTAGTGTGAAAAAGGTGGATGTTTCTTCGGAGTATTTTGAAACGGCCGATGTAACGGTGGAGTTGACAGGTGAGGCGCCTCAAGGGGTGAAATATGCGTATTTGGCTGTGTTCGGATATCAGGACTGGCACCCTGTGCAGTGGGCAAAGATAGAAAATGGGAGGGCTGTCTTTCGGGAAATGGGTAAGGACATGGTTTATTTACCCGTTTATTACAAGCGGGGAGGATTATTGCCCGCAGCAGAACCTTTCAGATTGCGGAATGACGGAACGATGGAGAAGCTGAGCGGAAATGAAGGAACAGAGGAGGTTGCCGTGAGGATGGTGACGGGAGCGCCGGCTTATGATCAGAATAGGGAATATCTGGGGTGTATGAAAGGAAGCCGGATAGTAGGATTACTTGATGGAAAATCAGAAGAAGAACTGTGCAGATGGACGGACTCGCTGGCTCTGCAGTCGGTTGTACGGAAGGTGTCCGCACGATTACCTTACCGTTTTGTAAGGTTATTATTACCGTCGGATAGCATTGCTTTGGGGGAGCTTTCTTTTTATACGGAAGAAGGACGGATCGGGAATGTGAGGATAATTACTCCGATGAGGGCTACCGGAAGGAATGAAGTGCCCGGGATGATAACCGATGGTTTGGGGGCGACGGGCTATCGAGGCAGGGTGGCAGAAAGGCTGGTAGATATAGATCTGGGAAAAGAGTATATGGTCAGTCATATTGGAATGACTTCTTACCTGAAAACACAGTTGTTCTGTCCGGATGAATTTGAGTTAAGATATTGGGATAATGGTTGGAAGACTGTGGAGCGTAAGCAAGCTGATCATAAAGGGTATCTTGTATTTGAGAGAGTGCCCCGGGGAGCATTGCTGATGTTGAAAAACTGTCGCTGGAAAGGAAAGACGGCAGAGCGTATATTTACTTATGAAAAAGGAGATGTGAAGTGGGAATGATTGCTATGAACGAACAGTTGCCTTGCCATTATTGTTAAACCTCCTTAAGGAAATGCCTATTCGTCACTTTTTATTTGTTATTTTGCACCAAATTCGGGTGGAGTGTGTCCTGACGTTTCGGGGTACACTTAAATATGCAGATAAAACCAATGAATAAACTCACTATAAATGCCTGTCCGCTATGTGGGGGCGCACATTTGAAACGTGCTATGACCTGTACGGATTTTTATGCTTCCGGTGAACAGTTTGACTTGTACACCTGCGAAGATTGCGGATTTACTTTTACGCAAGGAGTCCCGGTAGAGGCGGAAATAGGCAGATATTACGAAACACCTGATTATATTTCCCATTCGGACACGAAGAAAGGTGCCATGAATGCCATTTACCATCATGTACGTCAGTATATGCTTGGAAGAAAGGCGCGTTTGGTGATGAAAGAGTCTCATCGAAAAACCGGGAGGATACTGGATATCGGTACAGGTACCGGTTACTTTGCCCATACGATGCAGAATAGGGGATGGGAAGTAGAGGCCGTGGAGAAGAGCGGACAAGCCCGTAATTTTGCACGCGAACATTTCGGGCTGAATGTGAGGCCGGAGGCTGCATTGAAAGAATTAGTTCCGGGAACGTTCGATGTAATCACGTTGTGGCACGTCATGGAGCACTTGGAACATTTGGACGAAACGTGGGAATTGTTACGTGAACTGTTGACCGAGAAAGGGGTATTGATAGTGGCTGTGCCTAATTGCTCGTCGTATGATGCGATGAAATACGGGAAGTACTGGGCTGCTTATGATGTACCCCGTCATTTATGGCATTTTACGCCTGCCACGATTCAGCAGTTCGGGTCGAAGCACGGATTTATTCTGGCAGCCCGTCATCCGATGCCGTTCGATGCTTTCTATGTATCGATGCTGACGGAGAAACATAAAGGTAGTGCATACTCCTTTGTGAAAGGCATGTGGACCGGAACGGTGGCATGGTTGAGTGCCCAGGCTAAAAAGGAACGGAGTAGTTCGATGATTTATGTATTCAGAAAGAAACGCTGATGAAGAGTAAAAGCAGAAATAACGCTGTGTCATATTTTGATATGCAGTTCATCACTTCCAGTATCAGTACCACGTTGGTATTGCTGTTACTGGGGCTTGTGGTGTTCTTTGTATTGGCGGCCAATAATTTGTCTGTTTATGTGCGGGAAAATATTAATTTTTCCGTGCTTATCAGTGATGATATGAAGGAGACAGATATTCTGAAGCTTCAGAAACGGCTGAATAATGAACCTTTTGTGAAAGAAACAGAATATATCTCGAAAAAACAGGCATTGAAAGAGCAGACGGAAGCCATGGGGACCGATCCGCAAGAGTTTTTGGGGTATAACCCGTTTACGGCTTCAATAGAAATTAAATTGCATTCGGACTATGCGAACTCCGACAGTATTGCGAAAATAGAGAAATTGATTAAAAGAAATACCAATATACAGGATGTGCTTTATCAGAAAGACTTGATCGACGCGGTAAATGAAAATATCCGTAATATCAGTCTTGTTCTGCTGGCATTGGCCGTGATGTTGACATTTATCTCTTTTGCGCTGATTAATAATACAATCCGGCTGGCTATCTACTCGAAACGTTTCTTGATACATACGATGAAACTGGTGGGAGCGAGCTGGGGATTTATTCGTCGTCCGTTTTTGAAAAGGAATATATGGAGTGGGGTTCTGGCTGCTTTTATTGCAGATACGATCCTGATGGGGGCCGCTTACTGGCTGGTATCCTATGAGCCTGAATTGATTCGGGTAATTACGCCCGAAGTCATGTTACTGGTATCGGGCGCAGTATTGGTGTTCGGTGTGGTCATCACTTTCTTGTGTGCTTATCTTTCTATTAATAAATATCTGAGGATGAAAGCAAGTACGCTATATTATGTGTAATTCCGGATTTATAGATGTAAATAAATTAATGTAAATAACAATGGGTGATAAACAAAAATTTGCCTTCGATAAAACGAACTTCATTCTGCTTGCTATCGGCATGGCAGTGGTTATTCTGGGCTTTATCCTGATGACAGGGCCTTCATCGTCGGAAACGGTGTTTCAGGCGGACATTTTCAGTGTGAGAAGAATTAAGGTGGCTCCGGTGGTCTGTTTCCTGGGCTTTATTTTTATGATATATGGCGTGATGCGCAAACCCAAAACAAAAGAATAAAACAGGATGGAATGGTTTGAAGCACTGATCCTTGGATTGATTCAGGGACTGACTGAGTATTTACCGGTAAGCAGTAGCGGGCATTTGGCCATTGGTTCGGCTTTATTTGGTATAGAAGGAGAAGAAAATCTGGCATTTACCATTGTGGTGCATGTAGCCACTGTGTTCAGTACATTGGTGATTCTGTGGAAAGAGATAGACTGGATTTTCCGTGGTTTATTTAAGTTTGAGATGAACAGTGAAACACGCTATGTAATCAATATCTTGATTTCGATGATTCCTATTGGTATCGTCGGGGTGTTTTTTAAAGATGAAGTGGAGGCCATTTTTGGCTCGGGATTACTGATTGTTGGCTGCATGCTGTTGCTGACGGCTGCGTTACTGTCGTTTTCGTATTATGCAAAGCCACGCCAGAAAGAGAACATCTCGATGAAGGATGCATTTATCATTGGACTGGCGCAGGCGTGTGCAGTATTACCGGGATTATCTCGTTCGGGCAGTACGATTGCAACCGGTTTGTTATTGGGTGATAATAAAGCGAAACTGGCACAATTTTCTTTCCTGATGGTGATGCCTCCTATATTGGGAGAGGCGCTGCTGGATGGTATGAAGATGATAAAAGGTGAGGCTATTGCGGGCGATATTCCTACTTTGTCATTGATAGTAGGTTTCATTGCGGCTTTTGTTTCAGGTTGCCTGGCTTGTAAGTGGATGATTAATATCGTGAAGAAAGGTAAGTTGATTTACTTTGCTATTTATTGTGCAATAGTTGGAGTGGTCACCATTGTCGTTTCACAATTGCAATAAATTGCGGATGAATTTTAAAGAAGGAGAAGTACTTTATTTTAATAAACCGTTGGGATGGACGTCTTTTAAAGTCGTGGGGCACGCCCGTTACCATATGTGCCGGCGGATGAAAGTGAAGAAATTAAAGGTTGGACATGCAGGTACACTCGATCCCTTGGCAACAGGGGTGATGATTGTTTGTACAGGCAAGGCTACCAAGAGAATAGAGGAGTTTCAGTATCATACGAAGGAGTATGTGGCTACCATACAGTTGGGCGCTACTACTCCGTCTTACGATCTGGAACATGAAATAGATGCTACATACCCTACGGAGCATATTACCCGTGAGTTGGTGGAAAAGACGTTGAAAACGTTTGTTGGCGAGATACAGCAGATACCTCCCGCTTTCTCGGCTTGTAAGGTAGATGGTGCACGCGCTTACGATTTGGCCCGTAAAGGCCAGGAAGTGGAGTTGAAACCGAAATTGCTGGTGATTGATGAGATAGAGTTGTTGGAGTGTAATTTACCGGAAATTAAAATACGGGTGGTTTGCAGCAAGGGGACTTACATTCGTGCATTGGCACGTGACATCGGAGAGGCTTTGCAAAGCGGGGCGCACTTGACCGGGCTGATACGTACCCGTGTGGGAGACGTCAAGTTAGAGCAGTGTCTGGATCCGGCAAAGTTCGCGGAATGGATAGATCAGCAAGATGTTGAGATATCTGATTGAAGTAAAAGAAATAGAAAATAAAATAATTAATAAACGCACATTATTATCATGAAACTGTCGCAATTTAAATTTAAGTTACCCGAAGAAAAGATTGCTTTGCACCCTACAAAGTACAGAGACGAGTCGCGCTTGATGGTACTCCACAAGCGTACGGGAGAGATTGAGCACAAGATGTTTAAAGACATCCTGAATTATTTTGATGATAAAGACGTGTTTGTATTCAACGATACCAAGGTGTTTCCTGCACGCTTATACGGAAATAAGGAAAAAACAGGTGCGCGTATCGAAGTGTTCTTGTTGCGCGAGTTGAACGAGGAATTGCGTTTGTGGGATGTATTGGTAGATCCGGCACGTAAAATCCGTATCGGCAATAAGCTTTACTTTGGGGATGATGACTCAATGGTTGCTGAAGTAATTGATAATACTACTTCACGTGGGCGTACGCTTCGCTTTCTGTATGACGGACCTCATGATGAATTTAAAAAAGCATTGTATGCATTAGGAGAAACTCCATTGCCACATACGATTCTGAACCGTCCGGTTGAAGAGGAGGATGCAGAACGTTTCCAGTCTATCTTCGCTAAAAACGAAGGGGCTGTGACAGCACCGACTGCAAGTCTGCACTTCAGCCGTGAGCTGATGAAACGTATGGAAATTAAGGGAATAGACTTTGCATATATCACATTGCATGCAGGACTCGGAAACTTCCGTGATATCGATGTGGAAGACCTGACAAAGCATAAAATGGACTCTGAGCAGATGTTTGTGACGGAGGAGGCTGTCAAGATAGTGAATCGTGCTAAAGATCTGGGTAAGAATGTATGTGCTGTGGGAACAACTGTAATGCGTGCTATTGAAAGTACGGTAAGTACAGACGGACATTTGAAGGAATACGAAGGATGGACGAACAAGTTTATCTTCCCTCCATACGACTTTACTGTGGCAAATGCCATGGTATCAAACTTCCATATGCCGCTTTCTACGTTATTGATGATTGTGGCTGCTTTTGGTGGCTATGATCAGGTGATGGATGCATATCACATAGCGTTGAAGGAGGGTTACCGCTTTGGTACTTATGGAGATGCGATGCTGATTTTGGATAAGTGATGAAAGTATATTTGGGATTAGGTACCAACTTGGGTGATAAGGAGCTAAATCTTCGTGTTGCCCTACAAAAAATAGAGGAGCGGATAGGGAAAATCATTTCTCTTTCCGCTTTTTATGCTACTGCTCCCTGGGGATTTCAGTCGGAAAACAACTTTCTGAATACTGCGGTGGGAGTGGAGACAGTATTGTCCCCTGTCGGGATACTGGAAAGTACTCAACGGATAGAGCAGGAAATAGGGCGTTTGCATAAATCACGGGACGGTGTGTATAGTGACCGCCTGATTGACATTGATCTTTTGCTCTATGGCGATAAGATACTACAGGATGAAAGGCTTATAGTGCCTCATCCGTTGATGACCGACCGTAAGTTTGTTCTGGAACCCCTTGCCGAGATTGCACCGGACGTTGTTCATCCGGTGTTTCATAAGACGATTAAAGAGCTATTTCTGGCTCTTTCGTGATTTGCGAACCATCAGGTGTCGGGGAAGGTAGGCTACGCAGCCGATCAGTACGGCATACAGTATGCGCAAATCGTCGAAGGGCTGGTGATTCAGATGGCAGATTAAGGCGTAAATACCCACTGTGACAGCAATATACACCAATAATGTAAAAGCGGTTTTTAGTTTATTTTTCATAAGGTAGTCTGTTAATACGAAGCAAAAGTAGCAATAAATCCAAAATATTATCTACCTTTGTCCCTGAAATGAAATGTGGAAAGATTTGAGTAGCTTGCAACCACAGAAAAAAATGCTAAAA
>ENA-ORRZ01001296-ORRZ01001296.1-human-gut-metagenome-genome-assembly--contig:-NODE-1296-length-16736-cov-5.455308_pt1 | contig 16736 bp, 11 predicted proteins | sample MGYA00242185_ERZ509152 | MGnify/ENA primary metagenome ERZ509152 (study PRJEB26280, sample SAMEA2338668) | human gut metagenome | biome: human gut; feature: human-associated habitat; material: faeces... | reverse complement strand
CGGAAAAGCCTGTAACAATAGGCTATACCGGCATATAAGAACTTTTGAAAAGATAGTCAAAAATTACTTTGTGATTTATTTCAAATCAGTATTAAATATACAATTTTTATATTTATTTTGGGTGCCATGGCAATTATTATTGCATAAACAAAATAGCCCTCCATCACTCTATAATCAACTCATATGTATTTGCAATAATAGAAAGGCAATTCATAAATTATGACAACCGTAAAAAAAGCTCTTCTGGTCACAACTGTCAGTGGTTTTGTTCCACAATTTGAAATGAACAATGTCCATATTCTCCAAAGCATGGGATTTGAGGTTCACTATGCCTCCAACTATAATACCCCCTCTTACGGAACAGACAACCATCGTTTGGATGGAACCGGTATCATACGCCATCAAATTGACTTTATTCGCAGTCCCTTCAAACCTGCAAATCTTAAAGTCTATCGCCAGCTGCGTACCCTTATGGAACAGGAAAGCTTTCAGCTGGTGCACTGCCATACCCCTATGGGAGGAGTTATGGCCCGTCTGGCGGCTCATGCGACCCATACAGGCCCTGTAATCTATACAGCCCATGGTTTTCACTTCTTTAAGGGAGCAAAGCCCATAAACTGGCTATGCTACTACCCTATAGAACGTTTTCTGTCGCATTACACAGATCAGCAAATCTGTATCAATTATGAGGATTATGAAAGAGCCAAAAAAGCCTTTCATGCCCGATATACCGACTACATCCCCGGTGTAGGTATCGATCCCTCACAAATTCCCCATTTAACCGAGGAAGATATCAAAAAAAAGAAGATCGAACTCGGCCTTCCCTTAGACAAGCTTATACTTCTTTCCTCCGGTGAATTGATTAAACGCAAAAACCATGAAACGATTCTAAAAGCTCTCAGTCAGTTAAAGGAGCTCTCAAACATCCATTACCTTCTATGCGGTCACGGAGCATTGGATACCTATCTTCGTGATCTGGCCAAACAGCTTGGTATCTCACACATGGTTACCTTCGCAGGTTACAGAGAAGATATCCTGGAAATGCTGCAAACTGCCGACCTGTTTCTGTTCCCATCCTATCAGGAAGGGCTTCCTATGGCGCTTTTGGAAGCCATGGCCAGCGGTCTGCCCGTGATCTGTTCCGATATCCGCGGAAGCCGGGATCTGATGGGAGATATTTTATCTCAGGATGATTCCACAAGTCTTTGCTCCGGCGGTATTATGGTAAAAAAAGCAGATGACGCCGCTGCCTATCGTAAGGCAATCTGTCATCTGCTGAACCACCCTGAAAATCTTAAAAATCTTGGACAGGAAAATATAAATAAAAGCAAAATATTCTATTCAAATATTGTAATTGAAAAAATGCAACAGATTTATAACCGTATACTTTCAGGCTGATAAACATCCTGAAAGTATACAAAAATATACCTATTAGCCTGAATAATTCACAGAATACGTTTGTTTTTCATAACGCATCCTCTTAAATAATATTAAATCAATATACTCTAAATATGATACGCATCACAAACCTCTGCTGCTTCCCCCTGCATCACTACCTTACCATGATCTAACCAAACAACACGATTACATAATTCCCGTATTTGGTCAAGACTATGTGATACATAAAGAACGGTAGTACCTCCACCCATAAGTTCCAACATTTTTGCCCTGCTTTTTCGTTGAAATGCTTCATCTCCCACAGCCAAAATCTCATCCACAATCAAAATTTCCGGCTGAACAATTGTTGCCACAGAAAATGCCAAGCGCATCATCATACCTGACGAATAAGTTTTAAGCGGCATATCAATGAAATCTCCCAATTCTGAAAATTCCAGAATATCATCAAACTGCTCTTTTAAAAAAGCTTCCGTATAACCCAGAATTGCACCATTGAGAAATACATTTTCTCGCCCAGTCAGTTCTGGGTCAAATCCGCTACCTAATTCCAGCATAGGAACAATTCGTCCCTTTACAGAAATTTTTCCTTCTGAGGGACGGAAAAGTCCGGATATAATTTTTAATAATGTACTTTTTCCAGACCCATTCCTTCCAATAATTCCAATCACTTCGCCTTTATTTACTTCAAAGCTGACATCTTTTAAAGCCCAGAAAGTCTGATAATTGCTCTGTCCTTTCAGCCAAGTCACCACCCATTCTTTCAGGCTGGACACCTTGTTCATATCCATTTTAAAACCCATAGAAATATGACTTACTTCAATGATTTTCTCCATTTTCTACCTCACAGATATAATACAAACTTATCCTGATTTTTCTTAAACATCCAATACCCTAAAACAAAGACAACCACTGCACTTACAATACAGCCAACATATAACTCTAACGATGGAGCAATGCCATCTAAAAGAATAGAGCGTAAAAATGTAATATACTGATACATCGGATTCAGCTTATAAAGCGGCAGCCACGCTTCAGGAATAATATCAACAGGATAAAATGTGGGAGTTAAATACATCCACAATGTAGATATAATATTCCACAAAAACGAAGTGTCTCTGAAAAATACCATAGCTGTTGACAGCAACAGGGACATACCCAGACAAAATACCAGTAAGCTTAATAAACCTATCGGAATTAAAAACATAGCTTTTGTCAATGGCAATCCTGTTGCAATCATCATAACTACCAATGGAAGCATGGAAATCAATAAGTTAATACTGGATGACAATACTCTGGAAAGCGGATAAATTGCCTTTGGCATGTAAACTTTATTAATCAAATGACCATTATCAATAATAGAATTTAAACCAAGCCCTACCGCTTCTCCAAAAAAGTTAAATAATATGATACCACTTAAAAGATATACAATAAAATTTTCTATACTGGATTTGAAAATCGTAGAGAAAACTAAATACTGTACGAGCATAGTCAATAAGGGATTTAAAAAACTCCATAAAACGCCAAGTGCCGAGTTCTTATATTTTTTCTTAAAATCTCTGGCAACTAGCTGACGGATCAAAAAAGAATAAGTTTTTATAATGGATACAATGCGGATAACTGCATTTTGCTTCTCATTAATAAGGCATCGTATTGTCCAAAGTCCATAAATTGCGAAGGTTCCAATCAACACCCCAACAATCGGCCAATACCAGTCGCCAAACCATCGTGCATCCCGACCTGATGTAGAATAACAAATCTTTCCTTCTTTCTCTATCCCATCTACGGTAAAAGTATGTCCATTTAAATCAGGAACAGATACCCTGCCTGTGTCAATACTATTTCCATACCATAATGAAACACCTTGTTCAGCTGGAACATTCTGCGCTGTTACAACAACGGTAATTTCAGAATCAGCTTCAATTTTTATAGGTGTCTCAAAAATAAAGTCTTGATATACATAGTCAGTAAGCCCTTCTGTTGAAAGGATTACTTGTCCTAGCTCTGTTTCGCTGTCATCATACACCTGCAGCAGCAGTTCTCCCTCATTTTGCCGTCCATAAGTTCCAATTAAAAGAGAAACCTTATCCATCCACTCTACATTTGGCTCCATTGTAAATCTTGTCTGTACACCATCTGTCATAACTGCTGCGCAATCAGAAGCTGTAATTGGATTGGTTGAAATGATCTCATAAAACAGCTGATCTCCTGACGCCCAAAAAAACAGCCCCGCAAACAAAATACAGCCTATAAGCCCTATGAATAGCCGCTTAACTTCCTTCAGGAATCTCTTCTTTTTATTTTCACTCATGATGTTCTAATCCCTTCATAAGATTTTCCGTTCTCTAACTTATACACCGTTCGGATAGCGTTTTAACTGATAAAGGCGCAAGAAACCATAGGGAATACATGCCTTAACTGCCTTTTTAGCATACCACTTCACTGAGTGATTTCGGCTACCTGTAAAATAATCGCCGCCGATAATCGGACTCCGTTTAGCCTGTTTTATTTTCATTGCATCATGATAATGCTCCAGAATTACACAACAATCCCCATTTTTGTTCTTGATATACTTCAATCCTGCTTTCTTAGCCTTTGGCCATGTATTTAACTCATTCAAAAATGCATCAATCTCTTCCCATAAACATAATTGATCATACATAAAAATCTGGGAATCGATCATCAATGCCGTAATATGCTCATACACATACTTTTTCTTTGCCTCCGAATAATCCGGCATATTATGAATGGTTTTTAATACATTCAATATTACATATTTATGATCTTTATATTTTTTCTTCCAGAAATCCCGAGAAACCGTCTGCCCCTCTCGTCCGATCAAATAACGATAAATATCCAGATTGTAATACTTTAAAGTATCAACATATCGTATTGCAAATGAATTAAACTCCATGTCCACATACGGTCGTTTTTCAGAAATATGAAATTGCGCTTTTTTCAAAATCTCTGTCCGATAATTTCCTGTAGTCAATAAAGGACCGTAAGTTGAAAAACCATATCCTGGATATAACAGGTCTTCAAAGTGGTATACCGCACCTTCATGCAACATATCATAATCTATAATATTAACCAGTTCTGCCTGTTCAACATACTCGTAGCTTCCCTTTGTTAATACAAGATCCACCGTTTCATGCTCTAATTTATCTACCAGTATGGCAAGGTTTTCCCCATCCACCCAGTCATCTCCATCTATCAGACGGAAATATCTGCCTCGGGCACTGGCAAGTCCTGCATTGATTGTAGATCCATGACCGCCATTTTCCTTATCTATCACTCGGACAATACCATTTGAAATCTTCTCAAAATGATGAGCAATTTCAGAAGTGCGGTCTTTTGACCCATCATTTACAATAATAATTTCCGTTTTCTCTACATTTCTGTGGGCAAGTAGGGAACGAACGCACTTTTCCAAATAAGTCTCCACATTATAAGCCGGAACTACAATAGTTAAAACAGGGTCATTTTCTGGATAAACAGAAAGCTTATAATCAGTCTTGTCAAAAACCTCTATGTTATGCTTAATCAGGGCAACTTCTTTCAATACTGTATTTTCACGTTTGCAACGTTCTTGAGTCTCTGCTGACATTCTGGCGCTAATTTCCAGATACTCATCAGGATTATGATAAAGTCGTTCAATAATATCAGCCAAAGCATACGGATCTTCCGGATCTGCCAAGGTATGGTTTTTCTGTTGATTCATAAAGAAGGAGGTAACCGCTAATTCAGAACCAACTACAACCAAGCCCGAAGACGCCGCCTCACACATTGCAACGCCTTGAGTATCATGACGAGATGGAATAAGAAGAATGCCATTTTCAGCATGAATACCCGCAATTTTCTCATTTGGAATAAACGTCCGATGTAAATGAACATTGGAAAACTCTTTTAATGGGCTTGTCAAAACTTCATAATAATTACCATCCCCATAAATTTCAAACGTTAAGTCCTCAAAAAAATCCCGTCTTGATAAATCCTGAATAGCACCTACAACCTGATCAATTGAATGCTGTCGAATATTATCAAATTTTCGTAAAACCAAGATTTTTTTTCTGTCCTCTGATTTTTTGGGATGATACGGAAACAATTTTTCGTTAATCGTATTATAAATTACATGGGAATTTTCAAACTGAGTTCCCAACATCTTTTCTGAAAAATCTTGTAACCATTCAGAGACAAATACCCAGTCCACATTTTTCTTTTTTGCATATTCAATTACATAGGTTTCTTTTTTGTCAAAATATGAGCTGTTGTCAATCTCTGGCAATTCTTTCGTGAAATATGGTTGACAACGACTTGTCAAATAACGAAAAACCGTTTCTGGTCCATGGCAAATAAAAATCAGTCTCTCATCCTGAATATAACCATCAAAAATAGGATATAATCTTTCGTCAACAAAATGAACAATGATCACTTTATACTGATGGCGGCTAAGTAATTTTTTTAAGTCCTGATAACGGCCAGTCAATACAGGGACACCATCTATCTCATACACAGACTGATACCAATTATTGGGCGAAATAGATGCCACCTGAATATTAAGCCCATTTTCAATATACTCTCTATTACGAGAATGTACAAATGCACATAAATACAGATTATTTGTAGAAGGATAGTCCGGGGTAATCACTAATACATCCTTCTGAGAACAACAATTATCTACTAAATCCAACGCATCTTCTTGTGCAGTTAATATAATATGCTCAATCTCAACTGCTGAATCAGCCGGTACGGTCATCGTGATATTTAACTTAGTTGGAGGGGTAATCTCCATATTAGCCAATGCATTCAATGTAACCGGATGGCCATTAATATAAAGACAACCGCCGCTATTTTTTAAATTAGAACCTTTAAAAGAAATCTGCAAATTCTTAAGATTCTTATCTTTGACCAAAATGTTACCACAAAGAAATTCTACCGGTGAATCTCCCGTATTTTCCAAAACAATATGCCCCTCCACATATTTCTTTTCTATTGCTGTAAATTTTTTTAAGTTTTCTTTCTCTTCTCCTTCTAATGGTAACTCAGTTAAGTTTATTTCCCAACGTTTCAACGCTTTTTCCTCCCACGGTATTTCTACCCTTATACAAATTCTGCCTTTGCCAGTTTCAATGCAGACAAAATTGTATCCTGCATATCGTAATATTTATATTCACCAAGTCTTCCACCAAACAATACGCCATTTTCTCTGCGTCCCAATTCAGCATATTTTTCGTAACATTCCTGATTTTTGGAATCATTGATTGGATAATAAGGTTCAATTCCTTTTGTCCACTCAAATGGATACTCACGAGAAATTACGGTTGTTGGCTGTGTCCCAAACTCAAAATGCTTATGCTCAATAATACGAGTATATGGTGTTTTACTGTCCGTATAATTAACAACAGCCACTCCCTGGTAATTATCTGTATCTAATTCTTCGTGTTCAAAACGTAAACTGCGATATTCCAGAGGGCCATAGCAATATTTAAAATAACTGTCAATCGTTCCAGTATACAACACCTTGTCAGCCATCGCTTTGAATTCTTCTGGATTCTCGTTGTAATCAATGTTTAAACGAATTTCACACCCCTCAAACATTTTTTCAATAATCTGCGTATAGCCGCCAATCGGTATTCCCTGATATGGATCATTAAAGTAATTATTATCGTATGTATAGCGAACCGGAAGCCTTCTTAAGATAGATGCCGGCAGTTCCTGGCACGGACGCCCCCACTGTTTCTCAGTATACTCTTTAACTAAGGTTTCATAAATATCCCGGCCAACTAAGCTGATGGCCTGCTCTTCCAGGTTCCGTGGCGTACCAACAATCTCTTTCCGCTGTTCTGCGATAATCGCTTTTGCTTCTTCCGGAGTACGAATATTCCACATCTTGCTGAAAGTATTCATATTAAAGGGCATATTAAAAATTTTACCATTATAATTAGCAATCGGCGAATTGACAAAGTGATTAAATTTTGCAAATTGCCTGATATAGTCCCAAATTTCTTCATTTGATGTTCGGAAAATATGGGCTCCATATTTATGAACCTGAATTCCACTCCAATCTTCTGTATAACAGTTACCGCCAATATGATTTCGTCTTTCCAATACAAGACATTTTTTCCCTGCTTTTGTTGCTTCATGTGCAAAGACTGCACCAAACAAACCAGAACCAACAATTAAATAATCATACATATTTTTTTCCTGCCTTTACATAAATTTTCTAAATACCTCTTTTACCTGTCTGCCATGTCCCAAAGTAAAAAACTTTGTTTTAGATAATCTTAAGGTATACCTGTTAAAAATCATCCGCCTTATGAGCCTATTAGATTTCACCAAAGACTTCACAGTAGGTTTTAAGTAATAGCACTTATTGTACAGCTTACCACTTAAAGAGCGGCTGACTCTTTGAAAATCAAAATTATATTTTCGTGCAATACGCAATGCTGGAATTGATTTTCCGCTCCAGGCAGCAAGCTCTGAACTCTTCTTAGCCAGATATGCATCAAATCCCTTTGCCCGAAGATATCCTCTTCCTTTATCAGAATCATACACAAAGCAAAGCGCATAATGAGTAAACAGCAATTTTTTCAATATACTTTCATAATACATTTTCTGTTTTAATGTCATGGAACACTGAGTTTCATAATCTAAAACGCGCTTTAATACCCGTTCATGATGATCGTATCGATTCACCATCGTAGGGATATGCACGCTTTGCTCTGCGTTTCCTCTGCAATATTTATAAATAAAATTCTCTACAAACATTGCCGTCTTAACGTACGGAATGGGGAACAAAATATACTCCACATCCACATAAAAGGTATGTTCCTGCAACGGCTTATCTACCTCCCGCAGTAAAGACAGCCTGAACATGGTGCTGGCCAATGTAAAATACACATTTTCCACATCAATCTCATCAAACGAAAGAGTTCTGCCATATTCAATATTTCCCTGCTGAGTCCAGGTCGTACTTTCCCCAGACTCCATATTCACTTCATGATAATTGGATGAAATAATATCTGTATCAATACTTCCGTTTTTAATTTTTTCTAATACCTGTGAAAACTGCTTTCCATCAATCCAGTCATCGCCATCTACAACCATAAAGTATTTTCCAACGCCTTCTGATATTGCACGATTAATGGTAGAACCATGCCCGCCATTTTCTTTTTGAATCAATCGCACAATTCCTGGATATTGAGCCTCAAATACTTTTGCAATATCAGCCGTATGATCTCGTGATCCATCATCAATAATTAAGATTTCTGTTTCTGCTGCAAATTCATGATCCAGCAAGGAACGAACACAACGCTCTAAATAACGCTCTACATTATATCCCGGAACGCAGATTGTAATAAGCTTTGGAGCTACAGATTGGGGGATTTCAGGAAGTTCCTGAGAGCGAAGTTCCCAGTGAAGTCCGCATAATTGCTCTACTCTTTTATCAAACTGCTGCGCAACCTTCAGTGCATCATATATTGCACGATATTTTTCATTTATAACTGGATTCAAATTATTTATGAGGATTCGTTCAAGCGTATTTGCTATCTCGCTTATATCGGAAGAATCCAACCGCACACCTCCATATTTAGACACAATCTCATCTGCCGGGGAACCCTTTCCTGTCAAGGCAAAAATGGGGCGTTTACTTCCCATATAATCCGCTAATTTTCCAGCAAAGAAAATGGAACCGCCAGAGGAAAGCTCTTCAAAGTAGGCATCCACATGAATTAACCAGTCAGATTCTTTCATCAATCGAAGGCTATCATAATACCCCACTCCATCGCTTACTTGAATTACATCATCTAAAAAGTAATTCAATACCATATCTTTGATATATCGCGGATTATTTCCGATGAAACGGATTTCAAGCTGATTTAAAAACGGACATCCTTTTTGTTTTAATAAACGGACTGCCCGCACAACCGGTTCCAGAGACCTCTGCCTGTCTGAATAACCTATATATGAAAAAATCAGCCTTTTATGAGTTTTTTCATTCACTTCTGGGTATAAGGCCTCATCAAAACTATGAGGCAAGGCAAAATACTTTGGATTCCATTCCAAGCTGCCTTCCATATAGGATAATTGAAATGCAGTCGGTGAGATAATCAGATCAGCTTTTTTTATAATATCTGCCTGCCATTTTCTCAATTTGCAGAGAAGCTTTACCCCTGTTTCCGGTCTTTGTTCCCAGGCGTTTATTGCCTTCATATCTGCACTTCTTAATGCTGCTTTCAATTCTTCTTTTTCTTTACTATTTAATGTCAGACAGTCATCAATATATGCCTTGATTTCATAAGGATTATTAGCAATCGGGTCTGCCAAGCTTGCAATCCACTTTATATGAGGATATTTCTCCTTTATTCGTTTACCAATTAAAATACTTTCTGGAGGCATACTCCGAGTCATAATGCACTCGTAGTTCTCTTCAGGATATAATTTTTCAAATTGTTCTATACTTGCGTCAACCCATTCGTCAATACTACCTGTTGATATCGTAAAACAGCGTATATTTTTATCATTGAGTTGCTGCATTGTATTTTGATAGCCCCATTGCTTACTTGTTGAACTAAACACATCATACTGATGCTTTGAATTTCTAAGTAACTTATAAGTTACAATACCTTCTGACGATGTTGCCGGCGGAAAAAACCAACTTGCAACAAATATTTTCATCTTTTAAACGCTCTCTTTCTTTACTACAATTTTTCTTCCAAAATATCAGCAATTCGTCTACATGCAAATCCATCACCGTAAGGATTCGATGCTTGGCTCATTTTTTCATATTCACTCTGATCTGTAAGCAGCTTACGAAACTCATTATAAATAGTCTCTTCACTCGTTCCTACAAGCTTCAAAGTTCCTGCTGCAATCCCTTCCGGGCGCTCCGTAGTATCACGCATAACTAAAACTGGCTTTCCTAATGACGGGGCTTCTTCTTGGATTCCTCCACTGTCCGTTAAAATCAGATAGGATCTAGACAGAAAATTATGGAAATCAATAACATCTAACGGCTCGATAATATGAATCCTGTCGTCGTCTCCAAGAATTTCCTTTGCAGTCTGCCGAACCACCGGATTCATGTGAATTGGATAAATTACCCTAATATCCTCAAATTCATCTACAATATGCCGAATAGCCCGAAACATATGATGCAGTGGCTCTCCCAGATTTTCGCGTCTATGTGCAGTCAACATAATCAATCTACTATCCTTTGCCCACTCCAGTTCTTCATGAAAATAGCCTTCTCTAACAGTTGTTTTCAATGCATCAATTGCCGTATTTCCTGTTACATAAATTGTTTCTGCATTTTTTCCCTCTTTTAAAAGATTATTTCTGGACAATTTTGTTGGTGCAAAATTAAATTTAGAAATAATACTCGTCGCCTGACGATTAAATTCTTCAGGGTATGGCGAAAAAATATTATAGGTTCTCAATCCTGCTTCTACATGTCCTACTGGAATTTGTAAATAGAATGCAGCCATTGCTGTTGCAAAAGTTGTCGTTGTATCTCCATGCACCAAAACTACATCGGGCTTTTCTTTATCTAATACTGGTTTAATTCTATCCAAAATAGAAATAGTTATATCAAAAAGTGTCTGGCAGTCCTTCATAATAGCCAAATCATAGTCTGGCACAATTTCAAATGCCTCTAAAACCTGATCTAACATTTGGCGATGTTGGCCGGTAACACAAACCAGGGTCTGAATATTTTTTCTTAATTTAAGTTCCTTTACTAGCGGACACATTTTTATTGCTTCTGGACGAGTTCCAAAAACAAGCATGACCTTTTTCACTATATTTTGCCTCCTCTATAAATCGTTAAACGCTCTTTCAATCAATCGAACGCGACTCTCCCAACTATTATCCTCTACAAATTCTCTTAGTTCTTCCTCACTTCTAAAAGGATAGTCCCATCCTGCCGACAAAATAGCCTTCACATCCTCTGGATCATCATACAGCATCAATTGATCTTCAAACTGGCTTGTTTCCATACTTCTCACTGCCAATACTGGTTTATTCAATGCCAAATATTCGTATATCTTTACTGGATTTATGGTGTCTAACAGACCATTGCGTTTGAAATTATATAGACACACATCAAACTGTTCAATTATTCCGGGAATCTGTTCTTTTTTTACTGGAGCAACATAATGAACTCGTTCATGCTTCATTTCCGGAATCACATTATTTCCAACCAGAACAATCTCATTATTTGGATCTGCCTGCAAAATAATATTTAACACATCAAAATCAAACCAGTGGCTGATTGTTCCTACATATCCAAAAATGTTTTTTTCCTGGCCCAGTCCAAATCGCTTCCACTTCGATTCCGTTTGTAGCTTTTTGCAGCCGAAATCGGTAAAATCCACCAGCACCCCATTCTGCAACAGCTTAACATTTGAGTGCTGTTCTCTTATCTGGTCAAAAAATTTCTGACAGCTAACAAAAATTAAATCTGCACTTCTAATCAATTTTTTCTCTTTGCTTTTTAAACTCTTTTTTAAAAAATAATTTGTAGCTATCTGGCTGTCCTCATCCATTTTATCATAAACGAGCTTTTTATCTTTATATCGTGAAATCACATTATACCAACCCGGATAGCCTGTCCAGATAATGTCACAATCATTTACATATTTTCTCAACTGAAAATACTCAGAAATTGAATTTATATTTAGTAAATCAAAATAATCCAAGCTCTTATGAAGCGTACATCCGCCTCCGGCGCGAACCACTTTAAGATTTGAACTTATCTGATAATCAATTCCTTTAAAGGATGTTCCCCCTTTTAATAAATATCTCATCAGGCTGATCGTGGGCTCTATATAAATAATTTCATGGTCTTTCGATAAAAGTTCCGCAAAATGCTGCGGCCGCTGCTTCAAATAATTAAAATATATCGGAGCAAAATATGCTATCTTCATGATATCCTCACAACTGTTTCAATAGAAACAGAATCTTAAATATAACATTATCCAGGCTGCGTTGACGGCGGATATTTCTATTTGTTACCAATTTCCAACAGGCCTTAGGACTTTCTTTATATCGTTTTATACATTCAATTAAACCCGCATTCTCACCATAAACCTGATAAATTTCAGAAAATTCCTTTACCTGTTTGCTGATCTGATTCTTATGTTTTTTGTGATTTCTTATTCGCCTCGCCAAACGGCTTCGTTTTGTAGCACCACTGCCTACTGCATTTCCTTCATGCTGTCGATAATAAAGAAGCGGTTCACTGTCATAAATTACCGTTCCATAACAGGCTGCTGTTAAATAAAACCACCAATCGTGCATGACTTCATACTGTGGCACCTTTTCAACTAATTTGGATAATAAACAGCTATTCATAGCAGAAGTACAGCCAATGCAAATGTTTTCTATCAATGCATTCCCAAAAGAAGGATATATTTTCTTTCCAAAATTTTCTTTTTTTAGAATCTGTAATTTATCATCTGCTAAAATGGTATCCCCACAATATAAGACCGGTTTCATATTATCATCAGTTTCAAATACTTTATAAATATGCTGCAGTTTATGCGGCAGCCATACATCATCCTGATCTGCAAAAACATAAATGGCATCTTCTAACGGAACTATCTTCATCAATAGAAAAAAGCTTTTTGATGCTCCCTCGTTTTCGCCAGAAAACCATTCAAAATTTTCATATTGCTGCTTATATTGATTTAATATCTCTTTGGTTAAGTCCTGCGAACCATCATCCCGTACATATACCCTAAATTTCTTATATGTCTGGGCATAGATACTTTTTAGCTGCTCATCCAGATAATCTCCACCGTTATATGTAGACATCAAAATAATGATTCGCTTTTCTTCCAAAGAATCCATTTTTTCAATATTCATTCATTAGTACCTATTTCTTATTTAAATATTCCAGTTCCAAACTCACACCTTCTGAACTTTCTTTTAAGAACATAATCTTAGGTGTCATCAGAATCAGCTTTAAGTCCAACAACAACGAATATTTTCTGATATACATCAAATCCAACTTCAATTTATCATAAAAAGTAGTATTATATTTCCCATACACCTGCGCAAACCCAGTAAGTCCCGCCTTTACCTTCAGTCGATAAGAAAACTCTGGAATGGTCCTCTCAATCTCCGCAGCCAATTCCGGACGCTCGGGGCGGGGGCCTACCACAGACATATCACCTTTTAAAATATTCAGTATCTGGGGCAGTTCATCCATTCTAGTAGCACGCAAAAAACGGCCAATTGGTAGAACTCTTGGATCTTTCTCGGATGCCAAAACCGGCCCGGACATCTTCTCTGCGTCCACAACCATAGTACGAAACTTATAAATCATAAAACGTTTGCTATCCCTGGTCAGCCGCTCCTGTTTATAAAACACAGGTCCATGGTCTGTGCATTTAATTCCCACCGCAGCAATAAGAAACACCGGTGAAAACAGGATCAGCAGAAGAATCGCCATTACCACATCTTCCGCCCGCTTTATCCACTCCTGCTCAATACTTAGCCCGATATTCCGAGACAGCATAAGAGGCGTATCAAACAGATTCATCTCATCGGAAGTCCGCAGAAGCACATCAGAAATCTTGGGAACACTGTAGCTGCGGATTCCAGAAATATAGCAATGCTTCAGCAGCAGATTTCTCTCATGAGATGGCATATCGCCAATTACCACAGCATCATACTGTTCCATATGCTTCTTAATGACCTCCATTCCTTTTTTATAGGAAATTACTTCGCAAATCTGATACTTGTCCTCTCTAGCATTCATTTTATCTATCAAATGATAATCTTTCCGGTCACCTTCCACAAACAGCATTCTGCGAGGTGGAAACAGGCTACGGTATATAGCCTGGAAGATTAAAGTCCATATAACAATAAAGGTAATTTCTCCTACCGTCATCGGCAACAGATAAATCGGATTTACCAATCTGCGATCAATTACGGCAATCTGCATGTAAGTTACCACATTCGTAAACAAGACAGCCATAATCTGGGAATAAATCAGATTTCCATTTCTCAGGTAGCCAATTTTGAATCCTCCATATGTACCCATAAAAAACGCTAATAAAATTCCATATATCAGAACCATCATCCAGATTCCTCGCCGATAAAAGGGCATCTGCAAAATTTCTTCGTTGTAGTATTGGTTCCATACCACACCATACATCCAACACAACCCCAAAAGCATTGCCGTAGCAAAGCTCAGCTTAATCAGCCGCTTATATTGTTCTCTCATTCTTCTGTTTTTCATAATCTATATCTTTATCCCCTATACCCATTGAGAACTCAATTTTCTCTTCTGTTCAATCTCATTTTTTATTAGAACCACTTAAAATCTTATATAGTATATCATTGAACATTTGTTTTCGCAACTTTACAACAGATGAAATCGCTTGGAAATACTTTAATATTTTATTAAAAGAGCCAAATTCTGCCACAAAATAAGACCGACTTTTCAGTTTTTAGCAAATGCCAGCCTTATTACACTTCTACTGTTTTTTGTTTTTCCTTTCAACTGCCATTCCCATCATAATCATCAGAAACATGATAGGAGTTACCATAGGCACGCTGATATTAACAACTGCCTGTACGCAGTAACAAATCGCGGCAAAGGCCATAGCCATTACGACAGGCTTTTTGAAGCCTTCCCGAACCATTTTCACAAAAGAAGTTCCCAGAAAAGTCAGGTACGCCGTCAGTCCCACAGCACCAATTGTCACAAGATACTGCAGGTATTCATTGTGGACATTTTCATACTTCTGGCTTGTGGTATTCAGCATATCATCCCAGAAATTCTGAACCGTAATTACGCCAAATGTATCCGGACCATGGCCAAACAATTTATGACTCAACGGGAAATCGCGGTATATCTCCATTGCGATTCTCCATACATACCCTCTTTCTGTTCCCCAGGAGTCATTCATTACCACATAGTTTGCAATAGAACCATATCGCTCACTGTTTCCGGCTATGTTCGCATCGTACAGTACGAATGCAACTCCCAATGCCCCAAGAACTACCAGTCCAAGCCACAGATACCATAAAATACGGCTTTCTGTTCTCTTCTGTCCCTGCCTTTCTGTTCTGCTGTTATAGATATACAGCCCGGCAGTCAACGCCCACAAAACCAGAGCAATCGCCCATAAACCAGGTATGCGGGTAAATAAATTGAAAATACCGCTGATTTCCTGAACACGCTCGCCAAACGTATACTCAATCCAGTCAATTCCCAACAAAACAGTCACAAACGTAGCCAGAATTGCTGTATATGAATAGACTCCCTTTCTGCTTCTGAAAAGATACAGCGGCAGAAAACCTAACAAGGCAAATAATGTTAAATATGCATTATCACTGACTCCCATGATCAGCGCCATGAATGCAAATGTCATACAGATGTAATACCATATTTTGCGCTTTATATTCTTCTCTGTAGCAAACATAACGGCGCTTGCTCCCATAGGAAGTGCAAGATATGCCGTATATGTGTTAATATTTCCAATCGTGGATACAAAGATACTATAATCATCCTGAGAAATCTCTTTTTTGAATCCCAGCGGATCCAGATTGAAGAAATGCAGAATCCCCAAAAGGCAGACGATCAATCCGGCTCCTAAAAATACATCCATATACCATCTTTTAAATTCCAGACACCGGGTTACAAGAAAATAGCATATTGTATATAGTAAAATCAAAAATAGTCCGCAGTACCGGCCTTCATTTCCCCAAAAGGACTCGTAAAGATATTCTGACTGCAGGGTAGAAATGACTGCTGACAATGTGAATGCAATCATAGCCCAGTCTACAATCGTGAGAGATGATATTTTTATCTCGCTGCGTATCGTCTTCATCACTTCACCGCCATAAAGAAGTCTGTCCCGGCGAATATAAACAAACGCTGCAATAGCTGTAAATACTGCCATTCCGATAATCATTGCACAGTAATAATAATATTTTACAACCAGAATATTAAAATAATAATCCTGATATATAATAGGAAGCCCTGCCAGAATCAGAAGTGTAAATGCACCGACAATCCTGCTGTTTGTCTTACGCCATTCATCTCTGAACTGACTGATCTGCGCCTCCATTGAATACAAACTTTGATTTTGTTCCATCTTTAACCTCTTTTCGACTTTACTTCTGTGTGGTATATTAATTTTCACGTTGTACAGTATATCATCTTGCCCTTAAATACGCAATGTATATGGTGCTTTCTTCTTGTGATTTTCCTTGTATTTTCTGTACTCCAAAAGCCTTCTTCCACCCCTCTCTCACCATGTGACGATAATTTTCCTTATCGGAAGTATAATCTACTCGTAATGCAATTAAGGAATTTCAAAAAG
>ENA-ORRZ01001289-ORRZ01001289.1-human-gut-metagenome-genome-assembly--contig:-NODE-1289-length-16805-cov-2.692119_pt1 | contig 16805 bp, 11 predicted proteins | sample MGYA00242185_ERZ509152 | MGnify/ENA primary metagenome ERZ509152 (study PRJEB26280, sample SAMEA2338668) | human gut metagenome | biome: human gut; feature: human-associated habitat; material: faeces... | reverse complement strand
TTCTATTTGCCTGATATTTTCGAGCCGATTTTGCGTGTTTGGATGATTCTCGTCATTCGACAAATGGCTGTCCTCCCCCGCCAGCCACCGCAGCCACTCTCTCGATAACGTCTGGCGTATCTGCGTGCCAATCTCACGGTCGATCTGGTCGGAAAGCGTTTCCATCTGATATGAAATCCACGGATTTTTTTCCGGAATACTCATCAAAATCCAATCCAGATACGAGGAAGCCAGCGTCAGAATCGTATACGGAATCGCCCCGTGTTCGGCTGCCACTGCGCTCCACTTCGCAATCCGATCCTCCAATTTCCGGGAGGACGCCGTCAGAATCAATTTTTCCTTCGCACGCGTCAGCGCCACGTAAAGAACGCGCAGTTCCTCGCCCAGCGCCTCCAGTTCCATCCGGCGTTTCATCACATTTTTCTTGAGCGTCGGTCCCTTGATGCGCTTCTCACTGTCCAGATAGTCGGTTCCGATTCCCAGATCCGCGTCAATCAGAAGTTTCCCCCGCGTATCCTGCTTGTTAAAATTTTTTCCCATTCCAGCCACAAACACGATCGGAAATTCCAGTCCCTTGCTCTTATGGATACTCATGATCCGCACCACCGTTCCCTCGGAATCTGCCACCGGCGCTTCACCAAAATCTGTATTGTATTTTTTCAGCTTCTCAATATACCGGATGAAATGGAACACACCCCGGTAGCTCGTCGCCTCATAGGCTGCCGCTTTCTCCACCAGCATATCCAGATTGCCGCGCCGTCCCGCCCCGCCCGGAAGCGCCGACACATAGCGGTAATAGCCCGTTTTGTCGTAAATCCGGTAGAGGAGTTCGTGCATCGGCAGGTAAACAGATTCCTGGCGGAATGTATCCAGGAGAGTAAAGAGTTTTTGGAGTTTTCGGCGCAGGTTATTCTTTTGAATTAATTTATTTTTTTGAAAACGAAACGCATCCGCGATCGACGACTCGTCACTTTCGTCATTCGACTTCACCGGTCCATCCTCGTTCATATACTCCACAACCGCCCGGTAAAGCCCTGCATCCCGCGACCGGTCAACGCCCGCCTTATGTTCCGCCACAATCCACGCCATCTCCTCATCAGAAACGCCGCCAAATGGCGATTTGAGCACTGACGCCAGGGGAATGTCCTGCATCGGATTGTCGATGACTGCCAAAAGATTCAGCACCGTCTCGACTTCCAGCGTATTAAAATATCCCGTCCGAGACTCTGCGACCGCCGGAATCCCCTGCGTCGCCAGCACCTCGATAAATTCTTCCGCCCATCCGCTGACGCTTCGAAGCAGAATCACAATATCCCCGTACTGCGCCCGACGGTAAGCGCCAAGCTCCTTATCCCAGATCGTGATCCCCCGTTCTTTATCCGTCATCTCACGGATCTTTCCGGCGATCATGCGCGCTTCCAGCTCTCTGGCGGTGTAATCGGCTGCCTCATCATCTAACTCGGGGGATTCCGTCTCTTTCTGCGGCTGCGCCGACAAATCCACCAGCAAAAGCTCCGTCTTTAACTCATCCAGGCCATCCCGCTCTTCAAAGGCTGCGCCCGGATGCAGTGCCGCATCTTCCGTATAGGATATATTTCCCAGCTTTTCCGTCATGATACGGTAAAAAATCGCATTGATCGATTCCAGTATGTGATCCCGGCTTCGAAAGTTCTGGTGAAGCTCGATCTTCTGGTGCGCGCTCTCCTCCGACGTGTATGTGCTGTATTTTTCCAGAAATAATTCCGGTCTCGCCAGGCGGAATTTATAGATACTCTGCTTGACATCGCCCACCATAAACACATTCGGGCGGTCAAAGCGTTCACCGCTGATGCACTGGATCAGCGTCTCCTGAACCAGGTTACTGTCCTGGTACTCGTCCACCAGAATTTCGTCGTACTGCACGGCGAGCTCATCCGCGACTGTGCCTGGTACGCGCACTGTCCAGGCATTTTTCCCCTGCATCTGATCGGTTTCTTCTGCACTTGAAGTTTCCTCCGCCTCAGAACATTCTGCTTCCGGTTCTGTCAGAATCTCCAGCGCAAAATGTTCCAGATCATGAAAATCCACCACATTTTTCTCTTTCTTCTTCGCCCTAAACCGCCGTCCAAATTCCTGCGCCAGCTCCAAAAGTTCCAAAATCCGCTCTTTTCCAGCTTCCATATCCGTAAGCATCTGCTCCGGGGAGGCAAACAGGTACTCTCCTTTCAACTTTTCAACTGCTTTTTTGACCCGGCTGCGGCAGTCGGAAACAAGCGCCTTTTTCTCCGGATCGACCTCCCCGTTTTTGCCACGGATCGCCGCCAGACGCGAAAATGTAAATTGTTCCAATGCCTCCGAGATCGTTTCAAACGAACCGGCTGCCCCGCAAACTGCCTCCGCATGGCGCAGATCTTCCTCGATCATCGGCAGGTACGGCATCGGTCCCCCCGTCTCCTGGCAGATCTCCCACGCCTCCCGAAGCTGTATTTTCCACTCCTGCGCCTGCAATGCAATATCACGCAAAAGGAATTGCATCCACTCCGTCTGCTCCAGCTCTCCCTGTTCGGTCAAGAGCAGTTCCTCACGGCATTTTTCATACCACGCATCCGGCCACGGGTTACTCTGGGCGAAATTGTAGACCTGCATCACATACTCGGCAATTCCACCGTCCGCCTTGCCCGTCGCATACGCGTCCACAAACTCCTCATACCGTTTCCCGCCGTCGCGGTAATAATCTTCCAGCAGCCCATCCATCACATCAGCGCGCATCAGAAGCATTTCGCCCTCATCGCCAACCCGGAATGCCGGATCGATGTCCAGCCGGTCAAAATGTTCCCGCATGATATGCAGGCAGAAGCTGTCGATCGTCGTGATCTGGGCAAACTGAACCAGAACTGCCTGCTGCTGGAGATGTTCATTTTCCGGCTCCGATTCCAGTTTTTTCTCAATCGCCGCCTGGATCCGCTCCCGCATCTCCGCCGCCGCCGCGTTCGTGAAGGTCATGACCAGCAGCTTATCGATATCCACCGGGTGTTCCGGGTCCGTGATCATGCGGATGATCCGCTCAACGAGGACCGCCGTCTTTCCGCTTCCTGCTGCCGCCGAGACAAGGAGATTCCGGTGTCTCGTCTCAATGACTTTTTTCTGCTCGTCTGTCCACTTTGTCGCCATTAGAGAATCTCCTTTCCGTCATTTTCTTTTCCAGGCGATTTCTTTTTCCCGCTTTCTATGCCCTCTAAAGTTTTCTTCTTCGTTTTACCGGGATCCAGCTGTACAGGATCGACCTTATCTGCAGCATCTTCCACTGCACCGGAATCCATCTCTTCCCCATCTTCTTCCTGGTCGATCTCCTTCCAGATCTCCTGCGCCTTCATAGGCTTAAATCTCCGGAATCCATACCCATCAGTCTTCAGATCAAACCCACACACACTGTGGTACGGACAGTAATCGCACGCCGTCCGGTTCCCCTGCTTGTAGGGATCCACTGCCACATTTCCATCCAGGATCTCCTCGCCCATCTCCCTGAGCTTCTGGTTTACATAATCTGTCAAATGGGCAAACCGTTTTCCTCCAGCCACAGAGGACTTTAACTCCTGCACATACCCGTCCTTCAGTGCCACCGGGATCACATCTGATTCCTTCTCGATCTCCCGGTCCATATGCCGGATCACGTCGAGACTGCTGTTCACGAGACCATTCATGCGGAGCTTCCTTAAGATTCCCGCCTCGATCTCCTCGTCCGTCATTCCGTCCTCCCGGTCGATCACAGGATCATCGATATGGTAATAGAAGATTCCCGCCGGAACCGCCTGTTTCCCCGGATGCCGGCTCTCCTGGAGCTTTAACGCCGCGTCCATGTAGACCACAAGCTGAAGCTGCAGCCCATGGTACAAAAGCGCCAGGTCAAAGGACGTGCTTCCCGACTTATAGTCCATGATCTTCACATAGATCTTGTCCTCATCCTCAAACACGTCCATGCGGTCGATCCGCCCGCGAAGGTTCACGGCTTCCCCATCCTTCAGCGGGATCCGCGTGCTCACATCCACCTCGAACGCCTCCGGCTCAAAATCGCCCTTCCGGATCTGGTAGATCAGCGCACGCACCGTCCGGTCCGTAATCCGCTCCACCTTGTTTTCCAGGTAGGCGTTTCTCGCGGAACTCTTCATGATCGTGTTCCGGTACTTCGCGGAGACTTCCTCCACCGCCCGCTTCACGAGAGCTCGCCGCTCCGCGTCCGTGATGGTCCGGAAATCCTTTCCATGGTCACGCACATTGCGGAAAAAGGTGTCCAGGGACTGGTGGAACAGATTTCCCATGTCGGAGAGGTCCAGCTCATACTCTCTTCCCGCCCGGAGCCCAAGTCCATGATTCAGGAAGTGGGAGTAGGCGCACCCAGCGTAACCTTCCATTCTCGTCACACTGCCCCTTAAAAGTGTTCCGTAGAGCTCTCTCGCCGCCGCCCGGCCGATGCCGTCTTTCTTATAAGAATAGGCCACGGCTTTCGCGAGATCTTCCATCTCCTTCGCTTTCGCCTCATCGGAAGACAGGAAACTGTAAAGCTCCCGCGCCTTCTCATTCTCCGGATCCATCAGCCGGTCCGGCTCCTGAAGCCAGGAAAGTATGGCTCTTCCCGCCGCCGTCACAGAAACATCCGGTCGTTTTTCCGCTTCCGTCTCCCGGATAAAGAGGTCCGGGAACCGTTTTTTCATCTCCCCGATAATTCCGGACGGCCGTGTCTGTTTTCCCTCCGCCGTCACCGTCGGGTAAGATAAGATCAGCTGATCCGACGGCTTCGTCATCATGAGATAGAGGTAAAATCGTTCCATAAAGCCCTCTTCCCTGGCCGTTGGTGCCAGCTCCATAGAATTCTTCTTTAGGATCTCCCTCTCATTGTCCGTAAAAAGACCGCCCTTCGAGTGGTCCGCCGGAACCACGCCCTGGCTCACACCGAGGAAAAAGAGGACCTTGATCTTATCGAGTCTCGTTCTCTTCAGGTCACCGCAGACCACCCGGTCCGCCCCCGCGGGGATCATTCCCACAGAGAGCTCCGAAAAGCCCGCGGAAAGGATCTCCGCGTACTCTCTCCTTGACACGCACTCATCGCCCAACAGGCTCTTAAACTTCTCGAAAAGCTCGATGACAAGACCATAGATCTCCTCGTACTCCCTCGCCTCCCGGTCCATGCCGGAATCCGCGAACCTCTCCGAAAACTGTTCCAGCTTTTCCTCGGCTCCCAGGGTCTCCAGGAGCTCTTTTAAGGCATCCGTCACCACCGCCACCGGAACTCCGTCCGGCGCAGCACTCCCTTAAAACACGGAGCGGTTCCATGATCTTCTCCCGGAACGCATTCATCTCCACAAGATTTAAATTTTCTCCGCCCTCAAAGGTCTTCTCCCACGCCGCGTCCCACTTCGCAAATCCCCGGATCCCCATGGCCCGCACATAGATCTCCAGCCGGTCCACGGCCTCCGTCTCCTCTGTCACGAGCCCGGTCCTCAGATACCGGAACATGCTCTCATAGTCAAAGCCCTTCTGCAAAATATCCAGGGCGCTCTGGATCAGCCGGATCAGCGGATTTCCCGACACATCCCGGTTTTCATCTAAGAACAGCGGGATCCTATTCTCTTCAAAGCTTCTCGTGATCTCCCGGCCATATCCCGGAAGATCCCCACAGACCAGGGCGATATCCCGGTAGCGGTACCCGTCCTTTTTCACCAGCTCCTCGATCCGGTTCGTGATAAAGTCAATCTCATCCGCCGGATCCTTCGCCTGCACCAGCAGGATCTCCCGATTCCCGCCGTGATACTGGGTATAAGGATAGCGGAAAAAGGTCCGCTCCAGATGATCGAGGGCAGGACTGTTCCTGAAACGCACAAGAGGACGCTTCTGAAAGACAAGATCCTGATAGATCTTCACTCCATTCTCCTCCGCCAGACATTTTAACTTTCCTGTCATCTTCCGGCTCATATCGAAGAGGTCCGTCTCATCCGATTCCGTCATAAGATCCATCCCCGGCTCCATCGTCGCGGAAACAGTCACAAAAACGTTCCTGCAGAGTTTCAAAAGGATCCCGATGAGGCGGTACTGGATCGGTGTAAAGCCCGTGTAGCCATCTAAAACCATAGTACTGTCCCGTAAAAGGTCAGACCGGTCCGCCACCTGACAGAGCACGTCCAGAAGCTCCTCTAATGTAATGTATTTCTCCTTCGTAAACTCCCGGAATGCCTCAAAGATCACCTCCATATCGGAGAGCTTTGCCGAGAGGATCTGTCCCACATGTGCTCCGGCTGTCTGCGCCTTCAATTTCTCCGGCGTCACCCCGTACTGGTAAAGCTCTGAAAGCATGGACTTGATCTCACTGATAAATCCCGGGCGGTTTAAGTGGGAGGAAAACATGGTGAGCTCGTCCATCTTTTCCCCGGCAAGCCTTCTGAGGACCATATTTTTGCCCGTATCGTCCAGCACCTCCGGCTGCGGCAGGGAGAGCTCCGAAAAGATCCGGTAAGCCAGGCGCTCAAAGCTCACGATGTCGATGTTCAGTGTCCCGTGGTTCGGGTGGAGTCTCACGATCTCCTTCTGGGCCTGCATCGTCGCCTGCTCCGGCGTTACCACAAAAAATCTGCCCTCCGGTTCCTTCACGGACAGTTCAATAAGTTTCCTATATATATATTCTGTTTTTCCGGCACCGGAACCGCCGGCGATGATGCATAATCCCATGTTATCCTCCTGCTATATGAAAAAGAATGTGCCTTGGCACGTTTCCACACCGTGCACGCTCTTCTGTGACCGTCTGCGCCTTCGCGCGGTATGCGCATCCGGACACTCGGAACATATCATTCTCTCTCAACCGTATATGCTCCGAAGGGAATTGTCAAGTTCTTTATCGCGCAGCTACCGGAGTCAGATCTTTCTCCTACGTCTCTCCTATCGGCTCCGGGATCATGAATCTTTTTCCTGCAGTTCTCATAGAATATACAAAATATTTCGTGAAAAGGATCTATTCCATGAGTTCAAAAACAAAGATCATCGTTCTCAGAATGAAGGAGATCATCTACACCGCTCTCTTTATCGGCTTTGCCATCGTCCTCATCATGCTCTTCCTCTTTATGTTCCGCCCGAAGAAGGACAACATCTCCGGGAGCACGGCAGCCCAGCCCGCCGAGAACGCCTCATCGGCCGCTCCTGCCTCCGCTACATACGTTCCGGGACTTTATTCGTCCCCCATCGTTTTAGGCAGCGAGAACGCCAATGTGGAGGTCACAGTGGACCGTACAGGGATCCGCTCCGTATCTCTCGTGCCTTTGAGTGACTCCGTTGAGACTATGTATCCCCTGATGGCACCCTCCATGGATTCCATTGCGGCGCAGATCCTGGAAAACCAGAGTCTTGAGGGGCTGGAGTATCCGTCCGGGTCCCAGTACACCTCCATGGCGCTGGTGTCTGCGGTACGAACGGCGCTTTCCAAAGCAGTTGAACAGTAATATTGAATCCCGGTGATTTCTATTCTGAGACCGCCGGGTATTTTTCATATTTTTTAATAACCTACTTGACAAATCGCTTTTCCTCCTGTATACTCTTCACCATGGTAATAATTTACCACGCTAAATCAAAATCTTGTTAATACAATAAATCGACCAGCATACAAGGAGGAACTAATCCATGAAGAAATTAAATCAGCTTCTCATCTTAGGTACAACACTTTTATTATCCGCTGCGGCACTCACTGGATGTTCCGGTTCCTCCGCAATGGGCGCTACGATCCCGCAGACAACTTCCGGAGAGACAGCAACTCCTCAGACAGACGCAGGAATCATCGCATCTGAGACCACCGGTTCCAACAACCGCCTGAACGAGATCTTAGAGCGCGGATACATCGAGATCGCAACTGAGCCGTACTTCGCTCCGAACGAATTCATCGATCCCACAAAGAGCGGCGAGGAGGCCTACACAGGTTCTGATGTCGAACTTGCAAAGTACATCGGTGAGGCACTCGGTGTTGAGGTCCGCTTAAAACCGATGGACTTCACAAGCGTTCTCGGAAGCATCACAACCGGAAAATATGATCTTGCGATCTCCGCTTTAGCTTACACACCGGCAAGAGCCGAGACCATGAACCTCTCCAAGGGTTACTACTTCGGAGATGAAGATCCGCAGACAGCATACGGCATTCTGGTCCGCAAGGAAGATGTTGACAGCATCAAATCCTTCGATGATCTTGCAGACAAGGTAGTCGTTGCCCAGAATGGTTCCCTTCAGGAGCAGTTCGTACAGGAGCAGATCCCGGCTTACAAAAAATACAACCGTGTTTCCTCCACAAACGACGGGTTTCTGATGGTCGAGACAGGAAAGGGTGATGTGATGGTCGCAGCCCTCAGAATGGCAAGATTATATCTGGAATCCAACCCGGACAGCAATCTTGTGATCGTCCCGAACCTGTATTTCAAAGTTGATCCTGAAACACAGGGAACAAGAATCGGCATCCCGAAGGGTGAGGACGCCCTCACAGACCGGATCAACGAGATCATCGACGAAGTCGTTGAGAAAAATCTTTACAATCAGTGGTACGACGAGTATACGGAGTACGCGAAGAGCCTTGGCATTATCGAATAATTCGATCCTTTGATATACCTCGCGGCCGCGGTCAGGCCGCACCCCTTCACCGGTACCTTCCCCGGGTGCCGGAACCCCTTGGTCATGGGAGGTTCCCCCCAGAATATCCCATGACAAAAAAGACGATCCGCAATTACCTGGCGGATCGTCTTTTTTTGTTCCATCTTATCTGACGCAGACACGCCCGCGGGATCCGGTGATCCGGTCTGTCCTGCCGCATTCGTTTGTTTCTTCCTACACTTCCCAGTCGGAATCCAGAAAACCTTCTCCATAGACTTCCTGAGCCTCAGAGACGATCATAAACGCTCTGGGATCGATACTATAGACGATCTTCTTCGCCTTGTAGAACTGCTTTCTGTCCAGAACACAGATCACGGTCTTTCCATCCTCTTTCCGATAAGCTCCTTCGCTCTTTAAAAAGGTACAGCCGCGCTCCAGCTCATCCATCAGCTCATCGGCGATCTCCTTCGGTTTTTCTGTAATGACCGTTATCATGGTGCTCTTATTCATACCATAGAGGATCACATCGATCACATAAGTTCCCACCACCATGTTAATGAGTCCATAAAGACCAGATTCGATATTCCGGAATACCACCATGGAAAGCAGGATGATTACAAGGTCCGTCGCCATGACCGCTTTTCCGGTCTGCATGTGCGGACAATACTTCTGTAAAAGCTTTGCGGCGATATCGCCTCCGCCTGTGGTAGAGCCACGCATGAATATAACGGCAAGACTGATTCCGATCAGCACTCCGCCGAAAAGGCAGGATACCATCTTATCGCCGGAATACACCGGAAAATACGGTGTCACCAGACCATCCAGAATCACGGTCATGATCGCAACCGTCTTCAGTGTTTTGATCGTCTTCTCCTTTCCCAGATAGATCCAGGACGCGATCAGAAGCGGAATATTGATCAGAAATGTCAGGGTACCGATGGGGAGATTCGTCAGACGGTTTAACAGGATCGCCATACCACTGGCACCTCCCGGCGCGATATCGATATTGTTGATAAAGCAGTGGAGTGCGACGGCCTGTACAAAGCCGCCCGCCACATCTGCCAGAAGATCCAGAGCAAGCTCTTTTTCCCTCATCTTTTCCATAAGATTACCCCCTTATATCTGCCAGTCTGAATACATTTAATCCCGATATAATTCTTCAAATAGTTCCGCCGGCACATACGCCTTCACATGGATCCCGTCATCCTGATACTCCTCCGAAAGAAGCTGTCCGCTCTTCCGGATCGTCTGGATCTGTCCGGCATCCCTGTAAGCGAATACCTTCTCAAAGTAGATCCTGCGGTTTCTCAAAATTATGGCAAACAGATCCAGCAGTTCCTCAATGCCCTCTCCTGTCTTTGCCGATAATTTCACTTTATAATCCGCGGACATATCCCTGCAGGCGGTATCTGCGTCCGGGCGGTCCACCTTGTTGAATACCGTGATGATCTCCTTGTCCTTGATGTCCAATCGGCGCAGAGTCTCATAGACCACATGCATCTGCATGTCCATCTGCGGATTCGAACAGTCCACCACATGAAGGATCACATCACAGTACCGCGCCTCCTCCAGAGTGCTCTTGAACGCCTCCACCAGATGGTGCGGAAGCTTTCTGATAAATCCTACTGTGTCCGTCAAAAGGACTTTTTCCCCGCCTGGAAGCGTCAGCGCCCTCGTCGTCGGATCCAGGGTCGCGAAGAGCTTATCCTCCGCCAGGATCCCGGCTCCTGTGAGCTTATTTAAGAGCGTAGATTTTCCGGCATTCGTGTAACCCACAATGGCCGCCGTCAGCGTTCCGCTCTGCTCTCTCTGTTTCCGTACCACATCCCTGTGGCGCTCCACATCCTGGAGTTCCGATTTTAACTGGCTGATCCGCTCGTGGATCCGTCTTCTGTCCACCTCAAGCTTCGTCTCACCCGGTCCCCTCGTACCGATTCCGCCGCCAAGTCTCGACAGGGAATTCCTGAGACCCACAAGGCGGACGGCGCGGTATCTTAACTGCGCAAGTTCTACCTGGATCTTTCCTTCTCTTGTCTTTGCACGGGCGGCAAAGATATCGAGAATGATCATCGTACGGTCCATGACCTTTGTGTCCAGGGCGTCCTCCAGGTTTTTTAACTGTGCCGGGGAGAGCTCATCGTCGCAGACAACGCCGGTAGCGCCGGACTCCCAGACCATCTCCTTCAATTCCTGGATCTTACCTTTTCCGAGGTATGTTCCCGGATGGATATTTTCCCGGTTCTGGATCACGACTCCCACGGTCTCAGCCCCCGCGGTCTTTACAAGTTCCCGAAGCTCCTCCACGGATTCTTCCGTGTCATCGGAGGCGTTCGTGCTGGCGGCAAACAGGATGACCCGCTCCTGCTGCTCACCGATCTCTATCAATTCTGCCATTCTTTCTCCTATCTTGTCACGAGAAACGCGATCTCATGGTCTGCCTTCTCGTCCTGTCCATACTGCTCCTCGTAGCTTCGGAACAGCTCCAGCGCCTTCTCATACTGGCCCAGGTACTCATAACACACGGCCTGGTTGAAGGCGATCTCTTTCTTTGCCCGGTCATCAGAGAGGGCAAGTCCCGCCTCCGCGTGCTGCAGCGCTTCCTCATAATTGCCTTTTTCCATCGCAGCCATCATCCATCGGTTGTAAACTTCCGTGCTGGAAAAGCCCTCATCCACGAGAGTCTGGTAGAGCTCATCCGCCTTCTTCTCGTCTCCGGCAGTCATATATGCCGCCCCCAGGGCTTCCATCGCCTCTGCGTAGCCTGTAACCTCATGTTTCGCATCCGCGCTCTTACCGGACTCCAAGCGGTTCTCAGCACCATCCTGATCCCCGGAATTCGCGAGGCTCACCGCGCCGAGGTAGTAATACTCGGCTCTCGGCTTATCCACCTTCGCCAGGGTATCATAAGTATACGCCGCGGCACCATAGTCCCCCAGCATAAATTCTGCCTCACCGCGGTACTTTAATACATCGATCTCAAAAGAGGTCACCCGCGTTGTCTGGTCGATCAGGCTGTCAAACTCCGCGACAGCCCCCTCGTAATCACCGCTTTCCATGAGGGCGATGCCGTTCTCCCTGCTCTCCTTCATCTCACTGGTCACATGGCTGCAGCCGGTGAGGAGGAGCAGCATACCGGATAGAAATAACGTTGATGCAATGCTCTTTTTTATTTTGCTTATTTTGCTTATTTTTCTTGTTTTCTTATACTGTTTATACATTTTAAATTTTACGTTTTATTTCGTTTCTTTATACGTTTTGCGAAGTCTTTTCATGAACCTTCAGCTTCAGCACGCTCTGGCCTCGGGAATTCTTTCCCTTTTCTCCACATTTTACGCACGCGTCGTGCTTCCGAATCCACCATTTCTCACCTCATCGGCCTCATCATCCACCGTAATTCCGTACTCCACGAAAATCCCCTGGGAGAAACCTGTTCCTGCTTCCACTTCCACGGTCTTTCCCTCGCGGCTGTCATTGGTGAGCTTCACCTGGATATGGCCCTCGTTGTCAGATCCATAGTAGTCGCTGTCGATGATCCCGACGGTATTGTTTAACTGCAGACGGAACTTAAATCCAAGTCCGCTTCTCGGATAAAGCTTTAATACCCAGCCGTCATCGATCCGGGCGCGGATCCCTGTGAGGATCTTTGTCATCTCGCCCGGTTTCAGCGTGAACGCTGCCGGTGCGAAGAAATCATATCCGGCAGAGCCTGCTGTGGCACGCTTCGGAAGTCTGATCCCATCGTAGATTTCCCTGATCACTTCTTCTGTATCCTGCGGGTGTTCCCCCTGCCAGTCTTTTTTAAACTGCTCAAAGCTTACTTTTTCAAATTTTGCGATTCTCTGCATGATGTCTCCTCTTCGTAAATGGTCTCCCACTACTATACCAAGACCCCGCCCCCTTTTCAAGCGTTTCAGACAGAAAATCCGGCAGAATGCACTGCGTTATTGCGGCAATGTGTCCACTGCCCACAGTATATTCTGCCGGATGATTCCGTCTCTCACGTACATTTCTATGTGGTTTTCCAAACAGCCGCGACACTCTCGGATATTCTCTCCAGGCTGCTGTTTTCTCGAAAACTTTTTCTATAAAATATACGATATCATCTCAATCCCGAAAATGATCACATATAAAATAAATCCCGGATTCAGGTACACATACTTCCTGTACGGTGTCGGCCACCCGTTCTGGCGTCCCATCTGCCACCAGTAGCGTCGTCCGTCCCGGAAGAAAAAGTAGATCCCGGCTGCGATGAGAAGCAGGATCATAATGAAGCTTCCCACAGAAAACGCCGCCGCCATTGCGCTCATCCCCAGTACGTTCAATCCATTTTCCACCAGCACTAACATCATGGAAAAGGAATTCACTGCCATGTGAAGCAGCACATTATAAAAAATCCGGTTCGTCCGCACCGCCACATAGCCGAGGATCAGTCCGATCACCACCGCGTACAGGCATTGGTTTAAATTTCCGTGCATCAACCCGAACATGACCGCACAGAAGACCACCGCTGTCCGGTCCCCGAACCGTCTCGCCTTCTTTAAGAGAACTCCCCGGAAGATAAACTCCTCCATAAACGGGGCGATCAGGCAGGTATAGATCACCATTCCAGGCGTCAGCTCATCGAGGGCGTCCATCACCGGGTTCATATCCGTCGCCGGAACTCCCGTAAATATGGAAAAAAACACGTCCAGAAACACGCCAAGAAAATTAAAGATGTACCCAAGTCCCAGGCACATGAAAAGCGCCGACATCCAGACCTCCGCCGGAAGTGTATGAGCCGGTCTCCGGTCCGATCTCACAAAACATGTCATCGGAACCACCAGAAGGAATGGAACTCCGATAGAAAAGATATACTGCACCAGGACTCCCGTCCACGGGGAATCAAAAAGCCCGGAAAGCAGACGCACTCCGCCGCTTCCCAGGCCATGGATCCGGTGCCATACCAGGCCATAGAAAGCGCTGCCCAGGTACTGGAACCCTGAGCAGGCGCACATGGCAAGGCATAAAATTGTAAACGTGATCAGAAAATCTCTTCGTTTAAGCACCATATTCTTCCTTCATGATCTCACTGCTTCTCGCAATGAACTTTGTCATACGCTCCGGGGAAAGACTTCCGTGAGCGAGCTTTGCAAGGTCATAGAGCTGTTCGCAGAGCATCGGTGTCTTCTCGCCGTCCTTGTTGTTTAACACATACTTTACAAGGCCGTTGTTTGCGTTGAGGACAAGTGTCTCCTCCGCCGGGAACATGTCGGCACCGCCGCCGTACATGCTGTACATCTTCATCATATCCTGCATTCTGCGGCTCTCCTCGGACACAGTGATCATGGACGCGAGTCCCTCGTTTTTCAGCTTCTCGACCTTGACGTTCAGTTTGTCATTTCCGATGGCCTTCTTGAAGACCTCCGCAAGAGTCTCGGCATCCCTCTTCTCCTGCTCCTTCGCGGCCTCATCGGTCTCCTCGGCATCCTTGAAGGTCTCGTTGACATCCGCGTCGATGCGCAGGAACTTCAAGCCCTCATTCTTCTGCTCCACATGCTGCATAAACGGAGAATCGATCGGATTCGGAAGGATCACAGCGTCGATTCCAGCTTCCTTGAACATGTTGATATACTGGCTCTGCTCTTTCTCGTCAGTTACATAAAAGATCTTATTCTCGTGTTTTTCCTTGTTCTCCTCCAGGCAATCAGCGAGAGTCAGGTACTTGCCGTCCAGATTCTTGTAGAGGATGTAGTCCTTCATCTTCTCGTCAAACTTCTCATCCTTTAAGCAGCCGAATTTGATGAACGGGTTAATGTCGTCCCAGTATTTCTCGTAATTCTCGCGGTCTGTCTTGCACATGCCGGACAGCTTGTCCGCTACCTTCTTTGTGATGTAATCAGATATCTTCTTCACGAATCCATCATTCTGCAAAGCGCTTCTGGACACGTTAAGAGGCAGATCCGGACAGTCGATGACACCCTTTAAAAGCATCAGGAACTCCGGGATCACTTCCTTGATGTTATCTGCAATGAACACCTGGCTGTTGTACAGCTTGATGGTTCCCTCCAGGCTGTCATACTCCATATTGATTTTCGGGAAGTACAGGATGCCCTTTAAATTAAATGGATAATCCATGTTCAGGTGTATCCAGAACAGCGGCTCCTTGTAATCCCTGAACACCTTGCGGTAGAAGCTCTTATAATCTTCCTCGCTGCACTCATTGGGATGCTTGTTCCACAGAGGTGTTACGTCGTTCAATGCAACCGGACGTTTGAGAATTTTATACCGTTCTCTGGAAGGCTCTACCTCAACGGTCTCCTTCTCTCCGTTTTCATTTTCCTTTTCTTCCGTCTTTGCTGGCTCTACCACAGTTTCAACAATCGTATCCTTATCGGTCAGCTCATCCTTTTCAATCGTCTCATACTGGGGCTCTGCCTTTGCATTGTCCAGGAAAATCGGAACAGGCATAAAGGAGCAGTATTTGTCCAGTACCTCTCTTGCACGATACTCATTAGCAAACTCATAGCTGTCCTCATTCAAATACAGAGTAATCGTCGTTCCCTGCTCTTCCTTCTCGCCGTCCTTCATCTCAAAGGTCAGACCGCCGTCGGACTCCCAGTGAACCGGGGTGCTTCCTTCCTTGTAAGACCGGGTATCAATGGTTACCTTATCTGCAACCATAAATGCAGAATAAAATCCCAGTCCGAAATGGCCGATGATCTGATCCTCATTGGCTTTATCCTTATATTTTTCCAGGAAATCCTGAGCGCCGGAAAAAGCAATCTGGTTAATATACTCCTCTACCTCTTCTGCAGTCATGCCCAATCCGTTATCTGTCACGGAAATCGTCTTTTCATCTGGATTTACAGTCACCTGAATCTTATATTCCAGATCCTCAGGACGGGAATACTCGCCCATCAGCTCCAGCTTTTTTAACTTGGTAATAGCATCGCATCCATTAGATACCAGCTCTCTGTAAAAAATATCGTGGTCGGAATACAGCCATTTTTTAATAATCGGAAATATGTTTTCACTGTTAATAGATAAATTGCCTGTTCTGCTGCTCATATTATTCTCTCCTTTACACTGTGATCCTGTTTCCCGCCGTCTGCAGGAAACTCTGATGATTATTTTAATACTGAGTTACCCAAATGTCAACAGAAAATTAGCACTCATTTTAAATGAGTGCTAATAATTTATCTTTTTATGTAAAAGGAACCTGTTTCTTCTTAAAATACCGGCGTACCGTTTCATCCCATTCATACTCCAAACGCTTATCCAGAGTAAAAATCTTCAGGGAGGTTCCTGTTATACAGGAAAGAACACCGTTTTCATAGCGAATATTCAGATAAAGCCCCGCCACCTGATCTGCAGTAAATTCCAGATTTGCTTTTTTTAAAAAATCTTCCGTCTGAGCCGGAGGAAGCTGAAGCGTGATATGAAAGCTTTCCGGCAGTTTTTTCCCTTTAATCAGCGAATAGCAAAAGGGCTTTATCATTTTCCAGGAAGACAAATCCTCAATCCGATTCTGCTCCAGTTCCCAGTCTGAATAATACCCCTGGCGGATTCTTCCGTCTATGGTAAACCGGTTAAAGGTGACAATCTCTGCCTCCCTCACCAGCCAGCCGTCAAACAATTCTCCCATAAACAGCCTTGCCGTAAACCCTTTTAAATCCTCCATCCGCAATGCAACCATGCTTTCTGCCCTCTCTTCAGCTTATTTCTTCTGACTCATATATTCCTGATACCGCTCAAAAAAATCTACCGTTGTAGACTGTCCCATCTCTGTCAAATCCACATTTTCCCAGATGCTGCCCTGAATCTCAACTGGATGTTCTCCGGCAAAAGCGTCATAAATCCGCCGGAATGCCTGATTTTTCCGCTGCAGTGCCAGTCTTTCCTTCCTCTCCAGAGTCGCGTCTTCATCATAGGAATCCACACATTTTACAAGGTACCAGCTGTCTCCATCTGCAAATGGCTGGCTGAGCTGACCATCTTCCAGAGAAAATACAGCAGTCTCATATGCTGCCGAACGCTCTCCCCTTCCTACAGACTCCTCTTTATAACCTTCCTCCCGAATTGCCCTGGCTACTGAAGAAAAATTCGTTCCTTCCTCCGAAAGCTGCTGAAAGGCCTCCTGGGCGCTTTCTTCCGTTTCCAGACAAAGCTCCTGAATCTTCATGACCCGGGCCTCACTGTCGCTGATTTCCAGATCCACATTTTTTGTCACTTCATCC
>ENA-ORRZ01001280-ORRZ01001280.1-human-gut-metagenome-genome-assembly--contig:-NODE-1280-length-16891-cov-3.043835_pt1 | contig 16891 bp, 10 predicted proteins | sample MGYA00242185_ERZ509152 | MGnify/ENA primary metagenome ERZ509152 (study PRJEB26280, sample SAMEA2338668) | human gut metagenome | biome: human gut; feature: human-associated habitat; material: faeces... | reverse complement strand
ACAGCCGCCGATCCCTATTGTGGTTTTCATATTCATGATTTCCAGGAGACGTCTGTTGATTTCTCCTGCAATTTCATGAAGCCGCTGCCCCAGCTCCGCCGGCCGGTTCGTTTCAAGAAGCAGCACCGTACGATAATCCTTTCCCTGGAATACCTCACCCGCATGCTGTTTTTCCACGATTTCCTGGGCTACATTATAAACGACAAAAGCCATGAGTGAACGCTCCTGCTTCTGCTTGTCATCCAGGCTGTTGGCATCACGGTAATCATCTATTTCCACCACCGCTACCCGAAAGGCGCTGCCCCAAAGGGTAATTCCCACATCCTCCAGCTCACGGTCATTTTCCTCTCTCGTTTTATCCCCCATAACCAGGCTCATCAATGCATTGGAACGGACAAGCAGATGGTTCCGGTGATAGGTCGTGCTCATTTTTCCGATCCGCTCGTCCTTTTTCTTCTGTTCGCTGATTTTTTCCCCTACCTGCAGAAGGACCTCCGAAAGCTCAAAGGCCGTCACCGGCTTTAAAAGATATTCGGTAACCTGATATTTCAGGGCCTGCTTCGCATACTCAAATTCATCATAGCCGCTGAAAATAATGATTTTAATCTGAGGATATTCGCGGTACAAAAATTCACTTAACTGCAGGCCGTCCATATAGGGCATGCAGATATCCGTCAGCACCACATCCGGCTGGAGTTTTTCTACTAATTCCAGTGCTTTCACCCCATTTGTCGCACTTCCTGCCACCTCAAACCCCAGATCATTCCAATGAATTTTTTTCTCTATCATATCGATGACTTCGGCTTCATCATCTACGAGAATCACTTTATATCGTTCCATCTTTTTCCCCTTTTTCATGGCCGCTATACGTTTATTCCAGTATAACAAATTTACGTCTCTTATAACATATTCAAATACAAAATCTGCCTTCAAAATTTTTTTACTCACAAATTCCTTTCGAACGCATCATGTCGAAAAAACCGTCCCTTTCATCTTTCCGATGAGCAGGACGGTCTACTTCTTTTTGTATAAGCCTGTATAAACAGTCTTTTATTTATTATTTCTTCTGTACATATTTCAGACAGTCAAGTGTTACTGCTGCCAGAATAATGATACCTTCAAAAATAAACTGAAGGTTTGTATCAATACCAAGAACCGTCAAAGAATAGGTCAATGATGTAAAGATCAGTACACCTGTCACAACTCCCGATATCTTACCAATACCACCGGTAAAGGAAACTCCACCAACTACGCAGGCTGCAATGGCGTCCATATCCCATCCCTGTCCGTAAGCGGCACTACCAGATCCAACCATTCGTACACACTCCAGCCATGAACCGAATCCATAAAGAATACCTGCAAGGATAAATGCTCCCATCGTTACTTTAAATACCGAGATTCCTGATACAGCTGCCGCCTCTGGATTTCCACCAACTGCGTATAAATTTTTTCCAAATGTTGTCTTATTCCAGATAAACCATACAACAGCAATCGCAACTACTGCCCATAAAATAATCATCGGAAAACGTCCTGCCTGTGGAATAAAAATATTCGGGATTGTCGGATCAATCGCACCAAAAGAAACTCCTTTTGTAGCATATGTAACAAGACCAAAGATGATCAACATATTTGCCATCGTTGAAATAAATGGATGCATCTTAAATCTTGCCATGAAAAATCCGGCTGTCATTGCAAATACAGTTGTGAAAAGTATACACACACATAATGCTAATATAGCTCTTGATGCCGGTGCCATACCCGAAAAATCAAAAACATGTCCAAACACAGTACCTGTGTTAATTCCGTTATGCATGATAATGGTTGCTGTAACCATACCCATACCAACCATTCGTCCTACAGAAAGGTCTGTACCTGTCAGAAGGATCAGACCGGCAACTCCAAGTGCAAGGAACATTCGCGGTGAAGCCTGCTGCAAAATGTTAAGGATGTTTGTGGTTGTAAAAAGCTGTGTATTTTTCACAATCGGTGTAATAATACACAATGCGATAAAGATCATGATAATTACAATATACAGACCGTTCTTATACAGGAACTGTGTCATATTAAATGTATACTTGTAATTTTCAAAATTCTGTGCCTGCTTCTGTGCAAATGTATATTTTGACATTCTGAGCAGATCGATCAGGTGGAACTTATGCATGTATGCATCATGTTTTCTATCCTTGATCTCCTGGATCCTGGATTCATGTGTCATCTGCGCATCATATAATTTATTCTTATATGTATATTTTTCAGCTTTGATCTCTTCTGCATCTTTCAGGCTGCTGACTGCCTTCTTATGTTCTTCCTGCAGATCCGCTTTTAATTTTTCAAAATTACTGTTTTCCGCTTTTTTCTCTGCTTCGCAGCTCTTTGCAACAATGTTATAATACTCACTGTTGTAATGTTTGGAAAGAAAACCTTCAGCATCTGCGATCAGTTTTGCAATCTGCTGTTTATTTGCATCTTCTGTTGCTTTTGCCTTCTCCAGATTCTTCTTACATTCCCCGATAATCTTATTCTGTTCTTCTTTTGTTAAATTCTTATTCTCTTTTGCTATTGCAATCTGATTTTTTAAACTGTTGACTTTGTCAGATCCTTCCACACGCAGTGCATCGATCTGCTCCTGTATTTTTCCAACATATTCGTCAATCGGTTTCAAAAGTATTGCTTCTTCTTCAGCCGAAATGATAATGCTTTTTTCTGCCATCTTCCATACCCCTCTCTGTTACAGATATTTTGCACTGAGTCTCAATAATTCTTCCTGGTTCGTCTCTTTTGTATTTACGATTCCGGCCAGTCGTCCGTTTGACATAACACCGATACGGTTCGTAATACCAAGAATCTCCGGCATCTCAGAAGATACAACAATAATTGTTTTCCCCTGCTTTGCCATATTGATGATCAGTTCGTAAATCTCATATTTCGCACCAACATCAATTCCTCGTGTCGGATCATCCATCATGAATACACTCGGTGAACGCTCCAGCCATTTTCCGAAGATTACCTTCTGCTGATTTCCTCCGGAAAGACTTGTGATCATATCATCCGGGCCCATACACTTTGTATGCATGATTTTAATCTCTTCCGCAGTTGCACGTACCATTCTGTCATGTGACAGCACTGCACCATTCTTATAATGGTTCATGTTAGCGATGGTCGTATTAAATGTAATATCGCCTTTTAAGAACAGACCATTAGCTTTTCTTTCTTCTGTGATCAGGGCAAATCCATGATCCATTGCATCTCTCGGCGATGAAAAGTTCATGAGCTTTCCATCGTATATTACATTTCCTTCTGCTCTTGTGCGGATTCCGAAGATTGTTTCTAAAAGTTCCGTACGTCCGGCACCAACCAGACCGTAAAATCCAAATATTTCTCCTTTTCTGATATCAAAGGATACATTTTGAATCTTTGGTGCATATTTTGACGAAAGATTCTGTACAGAGAGAATCTTCTCTCCGGGCTCATTGTCAACAGGTGGAAATCTGTTATCCAGCGAGCGCCCAACCATTGCCGATATCAGTTCATTCATATCAGTATCTTTGCACTCTTTTGTCATAACCAGACTACCATCTCTGAGCACAGATATCTCATCACATATATTGAATATCTCATCCATCTTATGTGATATATAAATCAGCGAAATTCCCTGTGCTTTCAACTGACGCATCATCTTGAAAAGTTTCTCAACTTCCGGTGCTGTCAGGGATGAGGTTGGTTCATCCAGTACAATTACTTTGGAATGATAGGAAATAGCTTTTGCAATCTCACACATCTGCCGCTGGGACACAGACATTTTTTTCATTGGCTGTGTCAGATTTGCTGTGATTCCAAGCTGTCTGAAGAGATTTGCAGTTTCCTTTTTCATTCTTCCTTCATCGACAATTCCAAAAGAATTCTTTGGATATCGTCCAAGAAACATATTATCTACAACGCTTCTTTCAAGACATTGGTTCAATTCCTGGTGTACCATCGCTACTCCGTTTTCCAGTGCATCTTTTGGTCCCGAGAAATTTACTTCTCTGCCGTCTAATATAATTGTCCCCTCATCTTTCTGATAAGTACCAAAGAGACATTTCATCATTGTCGATTTTCCGGCACCGTTTTCACCCATAAGTCCCATAATGGTCCCAGGTTTGACATTCAGGTTTATATGTTTCAGAACTTTGTTTCTACCGAACGACTTACTCATGCCATTGATCGATAAGATGTATTTATTCTTATCTACTGTCATAACTCTGCTTCCTTTTCTTGATGAAAGAAGGGTATCATCTCTGACACCCCTCTGCGTTTCATTCATTTACCATTTAACCAGTCTCTTATTTTGAGAGAAGTGATGTGTATGCTGATGCATTGTCTGTCTTAACCATGTTAATTGCAAATGCATCATATTCGTTTGGATTTCCGAGACGGTTTGTGATGTTCGACTCTGTCTGTCCATCTCCACCGATGTAATCAACCTTCAGGTTAAGGAGATCATCATAGTTCTCAGGAAGTTGTCTGATGCATTGTAAATATCAAGCCATACTTTCTTAGATGGACTCTTGCTTGAATCAAGCTGTTTTGACACTTTGTCATAAATCTTTGTTGAATCTGTAAAGTCTTTGTAATTATCAGCTGTTACTGCAACATTTAATGCGTAGTAAGATCTTTCTTCTTCGCTGTATCTGTAATCTTCACCTTCTGTCAGGCAGTTACCGGCATCATCTGCTGTACCAATACCTGTATCCACGTCTGCTCCGTCAAGTGCGTTACGGAGTACTCTTAATGTCAGATAAGCCTGAACATCTGCATGCTGAGAGATTGTTCCGCCGTATCCTTCAGCGATTGCTGCAACAGCGTCACTGTTTGCATCATATCCGAATGTAGGAACTTTGTTATCTTTTGCCCATGCATTAAACATTGACATTCCCATACCATCGTTGTTAGAAACAACAACATCAATTTCTTTACCAAAGGAAGATGACCATGTTCCAATTGCGTTACCGGCTGTAGCTGCGTCCCATGTAGCGCCTGCAGAGTTCTTCATTTCCTGAGAACCCAACTCACGAACTACGAATTTCTTTCCGCCAGCTTCTAAAGAACCGTCCTGTACTGCAGAAGCTTTTCCGTCTACGTTTGTTCCAACCGGCTCACTGTTAATAGCGCCGTCTTTTTCTACACCTGTTCCAAGAGCTTTACGAACACCTCTTGTACGTGCGATAGAATCATTATGTCCGATATCACCGATAGCCAGAACATATCCGATTACGCCATCGCCATTACGGTCAATAGTATCTGCATTTTTTTCGATGTATTCTTTCACCATCTGTCCCTGCAGTTCAGCACCCTGGTTTGCGTCAAATCCTACATAATATGTATCTTTGTTGAAGTTCAGAGCGTTCATGTCCAACTCACCTGTAGAGCTGTTAGACGGCTGACGGTTGAACCATACCAGAGGTTTGTCTTTGTTCGCCACTTCAGAACCCTCTGTTTTTCCAGTGTCTTCTGTTTTGCCGGTATCCTCTGTTTTCGCTGTGTCTTTTGCTGGTTCAGAACCACATGCAACAGCGGAAAGACCTAAAACGGCTGCCATTGTTAATACTGCTAATTTTCTTTTCATTGAAATATTCTCCCTTCCATCGGCACATTTTCTTTTTCGTCCGTGCCTTTTATTGATATTGACACTATACACAATATCCAGGAAATAAAACATAGAATTTTTTTCGCTTTACATTGAAATTTTTAAGATTTTATTGGTTATATGGTATAATATTTTCATATATTTTGTCGAAATATGGATATTTTAACCGCACTCAGATACAAGGTATTCTAAGCATATTTTTTGAAATCATACTGAGCAATCAGAAAGCCGATTGGATTTGGGCAATAAGAGTATCTACGGATTCTCTGTCAACCAGAAAAATTTCATCTCCATTTATACTAACAGAAGCGTATTCCTCATTATACGCATAAAATTCTTCTACTATTCTGGGTGCCGAATCCATATTTCGATTATAAGTTATTGTGAGTAATGGTATCTCTCCTGTATGTTCCTTTTTCAAATTTTCTTTTTCCACAAAAATACTTATTAAAGAAGTATACAGTTCATATGCCTCTTCTTTCTCTACCTTTTTCTTATTAAATCTGCAGCTTTCTCCGTCTGTAAAATCTATGATATATTTTTTTCCCTCTATATCTATATCTACTGTAGATATCGTTTCAATACTAACCACGTTCGCTACCTTTAGCACACAATCAAATGGATTCAGATTTAAAAGTTCATTCACAACCGCTCCATCGGCCTGCCATACCCCTTCTTCTTCATTTATTTTCACATAATAATCTCCATTTGCATTTTTCAGTCCTATCTGATAAGTAATCCCTTTGTCTGGTTCTGCTTGTCCCTGCTCTTGCTGATTTTGTCCACTATAGTATGCTATAAACAGAGACGTTTGACTATCTTCCAATCCTGTATTTTCTGGTATATCTGTAATTTTTTCTAATGAAAGATTTTCCAAACATGAGAAATATTCATACAATCTTTCTGTATCTACAGATACCCAGGAATGATACGGAACAGACATATCCCAACAGTCATAAGAATTTTTATATTCTCTTGGTTCATAGGAAACAGCAAACTTTACTTCCCCCTCTTTTATAACCTGCATGCCTCTAACGGACGCCGCACTGGGAACTTCCTCCTCTTCAAACGTAAGCTCTTCTTTCCACACTTCTATGCTATTCTCTTCTTTTTCATAATTTATCTTCTTTTCGGAAATCTTATTTTCTTGTTTCTCTCTGCAACTGCACAATACACTTAAAAGTAACAATGCAGTGACCATAACTATTTTCTTTCTATATATGTATTTCATGAATCTGCCCTTTCCTGCTTTTGCACAATATTTCTATATTTTGTCGGTGCTTTTCCTATATGTTTCTTAAAGGCCAGGGAAAAATAATTCATATCATGATATCCTACCATCATAGCAATTTCTCCTGTTTTTAAGCTAGTTGTCTCCAACAAGGATTTTGCTTTCTCAATTCTTTTACGCACAATATATTCGTTACACCCTTCCCCTGTTATTTGCTTAAATAACCTTGACAAATAGTTAGGGGACACATACAACTGAGCGGCAAGATTGGCAACTGTTAAATCCTGACTTAAGTCTTCATGAATCATATTCTTGACTTTCCTGATAATCTCATGTTCGTCTCCCTCCTCTTTTGCCAATATTTTCTGAAGAAACATTTCTGTTACTTCTTCTGCTTTCTCTTTGTCAGTCCCCACTAAAGACTGGGTAAAAGAATTAAGGCTCTCCTCCGGAGTATTTCCTGTTTCATTAATGTAAGAAAAATAAATAGCTGAAGCTAATTCAAAATAGCAATTTATTGCATATTTCCTTCCCAGATTATAAGATTCCACTGCTCTTTTAAAACGTTTTAAAATATGCATAACTTGTTCAATATTGGAACAATTAAGAATACAAGCCTGTTTAAATTCTCTGAAAACCTCTTGAAAAATATCATTCCTCTTAGAATCTGTTTTGCTATAAAAGACATCTGCTATTTCTTTTCTTTCACTTTTTACCACATACAAAGCATCATTATACGATACTTGCAAGTTTTTGAATCCTGAAACTTCACTTCCAAAAACCAATTTAGGCTCTGCATTACATTCGTTTCTTAAAATATCCATTAACTCTTCTGCTTCTGAAGAGGTATCAAATTTCTCCTCTCCATAACTGGAAAAGAAAACTATAATTAAATGATCTTCTCCGTCCGTTATGGTAATTCCTTTATTGCAGTCATCTATCAAATTCATTGCAATTTGCTTCATCATTTGATGATAAAATTTTTCCTCATCTGAACTCTGATCCGTTTTTTTATCCGGTATCACAATTCCAATTCGCATCATTTCATTTCTCTCAAATCCGAACTGCTGCAAAAATTCCTGTTCTCTTTGTGCTTCTACCGTATTTCCTTTCATGTAATCCCAGATTACAGACTCCAGATATTCTTGCTGGTACACTCCTTCTGTTCTTTTTATATTCAAAGTTCTTTGTTTTTCTTCTTTTATTTCCTCGATTTTCTGTATCTGCATTCGTATACTTTCCGTAAGTTCCCGCTCATCAATCGGTTTGAGCAAAAAATCATGAACCTGGAGCTGTAAAGCCTGTCTTGCATAATCAAATCTGTCATATCCTGTAAGAATAATAATACGCATATCAGATTCCTGTTCCCGTATAATTCCCACCAAATCCAGCCCTGACATTTCTGTCATGCTAATATCTGTAATTAAAATATTCGGTTTATACTTCTCTATCATTTCCATAGCTTCTCTTGCAGATGCAGCTGTATAAACCTCTCCGATTTTCAGGCTTTTCCAATTAATTGTTTTCTCTATCCCCATTCTAATCATTCGTTCATCATCAACAATCAATATTTTATACATTTTCTGACTCCTCCGCAGTTCCAGGCAGTTTTATTTTTACACTGATTCCAGATTTTTCATTTTGATAAAACTTTAATCCATATTTTTTTCCAAACATCAATTCAATTCTTTTATTAACATTATTAATTCCATATCCTATATCTCTGTCAAAAAAAGAAAGGCTTTCATTTATGTGCTGAATCTGTTTCTGGTTCAGCCTCTCCCCATTATCAGATACAACCAGATAAAAATCCTTTTCACTTGGTTCCACATATATCCAAATCTTTCCTGTTCGTCCTTCTTTGACCTTAATTCCATGATAAATAGAATTTTCTACCAGAGGCTGAAGTGTAATTTTAGGAATTAAAATCGTTTCATATTGCTTAGGAATTAAAATTTCCATATCAATAATATCTCCATATCTCATATTTTGGATAATGATATATTGACGAATGTGTTCTAATTCTGTAGCCAGTGGAATGATATCTTCTCCCTTGCTGAGACATATGCGATAAAACTTTGCAAGGGCTTTTACCATAGTAGAAACTTCATGATTTCCCTCAGAAGCAGCCTGCCAATGAATACACTCTAAAGTATTGTAAAGAAAATGCGGCTGAATTTGGGATTGCAGGCTATTCAGTTTCATTTGATTCAATTGTTCCTGCTCTTTTTTCACTTTTCCAAGTAATACATCAATTTCATTCATCATTAAATTAAATCCATCAGCCAGTTGCTGACTGTCTCTATCCATATCCGTATTACTAATTCGAGTTCTCAAATTCCCCTTTGAAACCGCATTCATTTTTTGGATGATTTTATTCATGGGAGCATAAAGACTTCCTATTAGTTTTCTTGAAATAATAACTGCAATCAGCATAATAATAACCGTACTGATAAGCAATATTCCTATTACCCCTATGCAGTCTTTATACAAATAAAAAAGCGGCATCTCATCAATTAAATAATAATTCCATTCCCCCACTTTTTGATAATTAATCAATTTTCCTTCTTTTTGTATAGAACCACTGTTTCCCTTCAGCCATTTCCCATACCTCACCTTATCTGCACTTTCTTTCTCTTGGTTTCCCGAAACAATCCGTCCCTCCATATCCGTGAGATACATCTGAGAATAAGGAACTTTTCTCTTTTTTTGCAATTGTGTAAGAATATTATCATCTAAATTCATAACAATAGTTCCATTTATTTCTCCTACATGTTGACTGGAAAACACAGGGAAATAGGCTGTCAATGTATATTTTTTTCCTCTGTAATAATGGTTAGAAAAACTAAAAACAATATTATTGCTGTCTTGATTTTTAATATTCTCGTTATAGTCTGTTTCATATATTTCTTCAAAATTAGTCTCTGTCATTCCTGAATTTCCGTTGTAGACATATTTCTCATTTCTACCATTTATAACTGCTACAAAGTTGGCATTAGACTGGATATTCAATATATTTTGCAATACCCTATATACATTATCTGACACTTTATCTGCCGTCTGCAAAGATTCACTACGACAGTATTCCTGTATCGAATCATCCAACACAGTAGCTATCATAAGTGCTTTATACTGTTCCAGATTTCCTTCACAATCCGAAGCCATAATTCCTAACTGTTCTGATGCATATTGCCTATTTTGTTCTGTCAAAGCATTCGTTAAAAACACGGTAGACACAATAATAGCAATCAAAGTCAGACTAATAATCACTGTCAGCATTACAAAGTGAATTTTTTTCTCTACACTCCACAGCTTTCTCCACTTCTCCCTAAACTTTACCTTCTGTCTCTTTTTTCTCATTCCTCTGTCCGCCTTCCCTGCTATCTGTATACGGAAAGGTACCGAACTTTGCAAATTCGATACCTTTCTTTTATCCCAAAGTGTTTTACACGCTTTTCCATATTAACATTATTATGTATTTTCCACAATGTAACATCATCCTTTTACAGCACCTGCCGTCATGCCTTTTACAAGTTTATCCTGTGCAAGAATAAAAAGAATAATCATTGGAAGAACTGTCAAAGTCAAAACTGCCATAATCATTGGTGTATTCATAGCATATTGTCCTTGAAAATCCCATACAGCTAACGGCAATGTCCTACTCTGAACGGACTGAGTCAAAGTATATGCAAAACTGAATTCATTCCATACATTCACTCCATTGTAAATAGCCAATGTAGATAAACCCGGCTTTGCAAGGGGTAATATCATTTTGAAAAACATCTTATATTTGTTGCATCCATCAATCTCCGCAGACTCCTCAATTTCTTTTGGAATTCCTTTCATAAAGCTGGTAAGAATAAATACAGAAATTGGAAGTGCAAATGCCACATCTGGCCCTATCAAAGCCCAGATAGAGTCATAAATTCCTACATTTTTTGTCATCTGAAATACCGGAATCAGCGTAATGTGAATCGGAATAGACATACAGGCAACAATAATTCCATAAATAAATCCATTTAGTTTAAATTTAAAACGAGAAAGAGGATAAGCTGCACAGGCAGAAATAAACAAAATCAATGCCAACACTACTGCCAACAGAAATACACTGTTTAAAAAATATCCTGCAAACCCGCCGCTAAGCACTTCCTTATAATTAGCCAGGTCAATCTTTTGCGGCAACGCAAAAACACCCTTTGTAAGCATTTCAAATTTATTCTTAAAAGAATTAATAATCATAAACACAAATGGTAAAATTGCCACGATTGTGGCTGTGAGAGCCAAAACAATCGCAATTATCCAGCTCACTGTGCTCTTTATTTTTGTTTTCTTATAACGTTCTTCCATTATCTAGTCCTCCTTTTTTCCATTGATAAGGCGCATGGTAATTAAGGAAAGAGAAGTAATCAATAAAAACATGCCTCCTGCTGCCGCAGAACCATATCCCATATTAAATTCTGTAAATGCTTTTTTATACATATAGGTAGCCATTAATTCTGTAGAATTTCCAGGTCCTCCGCCTGTCATAACATAAATCAAATCAAAATATTTAAGAGAACCAACCATAGAAAGAATGGCCGCACTCTTTAATGACGGTGTCAGAAGCGGAAGTGCTATTTTCCAAAAATATTGTCCTTTTGTTGCTCCATCTATCAAAGAGGCCTCATATACGTCTTCTGAAATATTCGTATATGCAGCCATGGTATAAACCATATAAAATGGTACAAACTGCCATGCTATAACAAAGATTACAGTGATTAGTGCAGTCTTTGGATTCCCCAGTAAATCTATATTGCCGCCTCCAAATAATTGAGAAATTGTACTGACAATTCCACCATTAGAAGCAAGTGCATATGTAAACAAAAAACCAATAGCAACGGAGGACATAAGCATAGGGATAAACCAAAGTACTTTAAAAATTGTAGATTTTTTTCCTGCAAATTCGATAAAGGTCGCCTCTGCTAAGCCTATAGGAATCTGAATCGCTATAGATAGAACCATAATAATAATGTTGTTTCTAAATGCCATCCAAAAATTTTTATCTTGGACTAACTTTATCCAGTTATCGAGTCCTATGAATGTTTTCTCCGCAGAAATTCCATTCCATTCCAGTGTACTAATTCTAAATGAATCCACAATTGGATAAAAAATGAACACACACATAATTACCATAACCGGTAAAAGAAAAACAAACGCTGCCTGATTTGTAGATTTCTGTCTGCGTTTTCCCAACGCATTTGCGGCCTGTTTCATAATTTCACCTCAATTCAAAATTTTCCTGTTAGAAAAGAGGGAATCATCCCCCTTTTCTACTATTTGTTCAGATATTCCTGTTGTGCATCCTGCATTTTTTTATTTGCCTCTGCCGGAGTCATTGTCAATCCGAATACTTCCTGATTTCCATCTAAGTGTGCATTTGCCACACTTGGGTCAAGATACTGGTCATACCATAACTGTACTGCTGAAGCATTATTTGCCGCTTCTACAATAGATTTCGAAACCGGATCTGTGATTTTATCTTCAATTCCCTTAACCGGAGGAATCAGACTTGAGTCTACCATAAAATCTACAACTTCCTCACTGGAAAGATAGCTCGCCAATTCAAATGCAGCATCCAATTTTTCACCTTCACAGTTAAAGGAAATAAACTGGTCTCCCATAGTCCCGCACAAAATAGAAGAATCAGCATTGGAATCACTGATAGCCGGGAACGAAAACCATCCAACTTTATCATAAAAATCGCTGCCGCCATCTTCACTATCCGTCTTTAAATTTGCTGTAGCCCAGGAACCTATCAGATACATAGCTGCCGTTTCCTGATAAAATAATTGCCTTGACTGCCCATCATCTTCACTCATAGAATTAAAACCATCTGGGAAATAACCTTTATTAACCCATTCCTGTATTTTTTCTCCTGCCCATTCAAAGGACTCATCTTCAAAAGAGCCAGTACCGTCTGCCGCTTTCTGGAATGGTTCCAATCCACCTTTCCTTGCGGCTAGACATTGAAAATACATAGAACCTGTCCATTTTGTAGAATTAGCCAGTGTAAACGGAGTAATTCCATTTTCCAAAAAAGTATCGCATGCTTTCTCCAGGTCTTCTAATGTCTTTGGAACTTCAATATTATATTTCTCAAATAAATCTTTATTATAATAAATACCCGCCACAGAAATGTTTTTCACTGGAATCGCATATAATTTTCCATCATAACTGGCCTGTTCCAACGCGCCTTCCATAAAACGATCCTTCAATCCATATTTTTCATACAAATCATCCAATGGTTGTGCATAACCGGATTTAATGTATTCGTTCATTGGACCTCCAGACCAACTTGTATACATATCTGGACACTCTCCTGAACTCATGGCAATTACCAGCTTCTCTTTGTACTTATCATTCTGGGTTGGAACATTTTCGATTGTCCAGCCATCTTTATTATTTTTGTTGAACATTTCAATTGCCATCTCATAAGTTTCTTTATCTGCACCTTCCGTGCCTACGTTCCAAAAAGTAATTGTCTTGTCATCATCTGTTTTTTTATCGGAGGATGAATTGCCTGTCTGACCGCCACCTGTAGAGCCACAACCGCCCAGAGACAGTCCCATAAGTGCTGACATTGTAAGCGCTGTTGCCACTGCTAATTTTCTTTTCATAACCGTTTCTCCTTTTCGTTCATTTATTTTGTAGTTACATGATAGCAAACTCTTTTCTTTTAAACCATTTAATAATCTATCCTGATTCTATAAAATTCTTACCATTGTCTTTGCAGTTTTCAAATATATTTTATAAATACCTCACAAAAAAAGCTGAAATAAAATGTCTCTATAAAACATTTACTTCAGCTTTTTTCTCTTATATTTTTATATTATGACCTATTTTAGTGTCACAGTCACTTCCACTGTTTTTTCTCCGGTAAGTTCTTCACTTCTCTTATCCGGCTGTGAAACTCCCACAAACAGCTTGAAATTCTTGCTGTCAATACGGCGGTTTCCCTGTTCATCAACCACTTCCATAGCACGGTTCGGAACGGTCAAGGTCAGAGTCTGACTTTCGCCAGCCTTCAAAAATACCCTGTGAAAAGCACACAGATTGTAATTTCTCACAGCCAGTGGCGATTCCATATCTTTTATGTAAATCTGTACCACGTCTTCTGTGTCTGTGCCTCCCCTGTTTTCCACTGCTACCTGCACTTCTATATCGCTTTCTCCGGTCACAGCATTTAAAACCTGCACTTCCTTCACCCGTACAGCTCCATAGGTCAGCCCATATCCAAAGGGATATAAAGCCTCTCCTTCCATGTAGCGGTAAGTACGGTTTTTCATAGAGTAATCCGTAAATTCCGGCATACCTTCCAAATCCTTGTAGAAAGTAACAGGTAATTTTCCCGACGGAGATACCTTGCCAAACAACAGGTCTGCCACAGCTTTTCCGCCTCTGGCACCCGGATACCAGGCCAGAAGAATACCGCTGCAGTTTTCTTCTGCATAGTTCAAATCAATAGCGCTCCCTGCCATAAGCACTAGGATAGTAGGTTTTCCTACAGCTGTCACTCTTTCAATGAGCTCTTCCTGCACTTTCGGAAGATGAAGGTCTTTCTTATCACCGGAAGCATCGCTGTTTCCAGTATCTCCTTCTTCCCCTTCCAGAGTTTCATCAAGTCCTACACAGAGAATCACCACATCACTGTGTTCTGCAGTAATCACTGCCTCCGAAATCCTGTCCTGTGTCCATGCCAGATTTTCCGCTCTGTCCTTTGCAAGCTGACACCCTTCGGAATACAGCACCCGCACGTCGTCTCCCACTTCATCCTGAATCCCTTCTAAAACTGTAATGTATCTGGAAGAAGTACCATGGTAATTTCCAATCAATGCCGCACGGCTGTTGGCATTTGGACCGATAACACCAATGGTCTGCAGTTTGGTCTTGTCCAGAGGCAGCACACCGTCATTTTTCAAAAGTACACTGCCTTTTCTCGCCATATCCAGAGCCGCTTCTATATGCTCTTTACATTCCACCACTTCATAAGGAATCTTATCATATTCGCTTCCTTCAAATAAGCCAAGCAGGTATCTGGTAGTCATCAGACGTTCTGCCGATGTGGTAATTTCTTCTTCTGTAATGAGTCCTTCTTCCACAGCCCCCAAAAGATGCAGATATGTATTTCCACAGTTCACATCACAGCCCCGTTTAAGAGCAAGCGCTGCAGATTCTCTGGCATTTTTCGTCACTTTATGAAATTCATGGAAATCTTTGATTGCCCAGCAGTCGGAAGTAAAATGTCCATCAAATTTCCATTTTCCTCTCAAAACCTCTTCCATGAGATATTGATGTCCGCAGCATGGCTCTCCATTAGTACGGTTATAAGCGCCCATAACAGCCTCCACATCCGCCTCGGTTACCAATGCCTCAAAGGCCGGAAGGTACGTTTCCCACATATCCTTCATGCTGCACTCTGCATTAAATTCATGGCGGATGGCCTCTGGTCCGCTGTGCACTGCGTAATGTTTCGCACAAGCCGCGGCTTTCATCACCGGCCCGTCTCCCTGCAGACCTTCCACGAACCGCACGCCCAGACGTGAAGTCAGATACGGGTCCTCTCCGTATGTCTCATGTCCTCTGCCCCATCTTGGGTCACGGAAAATATTTACGTTAGGTGACCAGAAAGTCAGTCCTTTGTAAATATCTCTGTCATCGTGTTTGGAATATTCATTGTATTTTGCTCTTCCTTCTGTAGCAATGATATCCCCTACTCTTTCCATAGCTTCCTCATCAAAGGCTGCTGCCATTCCAATGGCCTGGGGAAACATGGTTGCTACTCCCGCTCTTGCCACACCGTGCAAAGCCTCATTCCAGTAATTGTAGGTGGGAACTCCCAGTCTTTCCACTGGTGCCGCATCATAACGAAGCTGCGCTGCCTTTTCCATAAGTGTCATCTGAGCCACCAGTTTTTTTGCCTTTTCCCGCGCCTGGGCTCTTTCTTTTCTATGATTTTTCATACTGCATCCTCCGGTCTCTTGTATTTCTTAACCTTTATTTTACTGGTTTTTCCAAATTCGTCATTACTATAAATGCGCATTATTGCCCAAATATTGCTTTTTTAAATATCACCTTCGGATTTCAGAAAAATTTATGCCAGACTGCTGCGCAACCAGGGTACTGTATGCGTGACACAATACACTATCCTTACTTCGCCCGATAATAATTAATCAAACATCCCTGGAGAATAATCTCTCGCTCATCCTCCGTCATTTCTCCCAGGCCCAGAGTGAACTCTGTGACTGTTTCTCCTACAGCCAGGGCACGGACTTCCCTGCTGCCCTCTTCCACCGCTTTTCGGATTTCGGGAACAAAAATGAAATCTCCTTTCCGGAACGGTAGCTTGCCTTCCGGAATCAGGAACGGCAGCATACCCCAGTTCATCAGATTGGAACGGTATCTCTTGGTTGCGTATTCATTGGCAATGTTTGCCCATCCTCCCAGCACTTTCTGGCAGGAAGCCGCCTGTTCTCTGGCAGAACCGTCTCCCGGTTTCACAGCGAAAATCGTGCTTCCGATTCCGGTATTTTCCACATCTGCCTCCGGGCAGGCTTCTTTGATTTTGCTCCAGACGCCTTCCAGTTCCGGCACAGCCTTTACTGGATTTTCGCCCTGCTCTCTGGCCAGTTCCGCCTTCTGAATCTCTTTTGCCAGCCCCACATAATCCGGCGCTTTTCTGGACAGAGCAAATTCTGCCAGTTTCAGCGGATTGGAGCGGTAAGAAGAAGTTTCCCCGGAAGGAATCAGTTCATCCGTAGTGGTTACCGGGTCATGAATCTCTGCTACGGTCTTTAAGAGCAGATTATCTGTCAGTTTCGGCATAGACGGCCAGTCCTTAATATTCGGTCCAAACTGGATTTCCACACTGGAATCTGCCTTTCCCTTACTGTCAAAAACGCGATTTTCGTAAATCTGTCCGTCAAAGTGATAAACCGGTCTTCTGTATTCTCCTGCATATTCCGTTGCAGGGGTAAGCCGTCCCTTATTGGCTGGGG
>ENA-ORRZ01001275-ORRZ01001275.1-human-gut-metagenome-genome-assembly--contig:-NODE-1275-length-16958-cov-2.919955_pt1 | contig 16958 bp, 15 predicted proteins | sample MGYA00242185_ERZ509152 | MGnify/ENA primary metagenome ERZ509152 (study PRJEB26280, sample SAMEA2338668) | human gut metagenome | biome: human gut; feature: human-associated habitat; material: faeces... | reverse complement strand
TTATCCGGCTTCTATGACGAAAATTATGACGGCGTTGGTGGCCATTGAAGAACTCGAGGATTTGGATAAAAGTATTGTGATTCCCGTAGATGAGGTGCAGACCCTGTACGAAAGAGGGGCTTCTATGGCTGGCTTCAAGCCGGGAGAGTCGGTTTCGGTAAGAGACCTTCTGTATGGGTTAATGCTGCCCTCCGGCGCAGACTGCTGTATGGCTCTGGCCTGTGAAACAGCCGGAGATGAGGCGGGATTCGCACAAAAAATGAATGCGAAGGCAAAAGAGCTGGGAATGACAAATACGAACTTTGTCAATGCCTCAGGTCTTCATGATGAGAATCACTATTCTACGGTACAGGACATTCTGGTTTTGCTGGAATACGCTTTAAAGAACGAGACTTTTTATCAGGTCTTTACCACTCGTTCCTATACCACAGCTCCGACCCAGGAGTACCCGGAAGGGATTACCTTTGAAAGTACCATGTATGAGAAAAAAGACAGCCTGGAAGTGACAGACGGCGAAATTTTAGGTGGAAAAACGGGATTTACTTCTGCAGCAGGACTGTGCCTGGCCAGTCTGGCTGAAGTGGAAGGGCAGGAATACATTCTGGTGACTGCCGGTGCAGATGGAAATCATGATACAGAGCCCTTTCATATTCTGGATGCAGAGAATATATACAGCCAGATCGGGGCAGCGATTGTTGGCGAATAGCGACTTGGTTCGCAATCTGATTTCAGGGCTGACGCACGAATCATAGTGCGCAGCCCTTTTTGCAGTCTTACAGCTTTTTTGTCTTTGCAATACAAGCCCGTACAGCGTCCATGACTGCACTGCGCATGCCTTCCTTTTCCAGCACATTTACGCCTTCAATGGTGGTTCCGGCAGGTGAGCATACCATATCTTTCAAAGCGCCGGGATGGATTCCTGTTTCCAACACCATTTTTGCACTTCCAAGAACAGCCTGAGAGGCAAATTCATAAGCCTGTTTTCTGGGCATTCCTTCCGCTACAGCCCCGTCTGCAAGGGCTTCAATAAACAGAAAGACAAAAGCGGGAGAACTTCCGCTGACAGCCCCCACAACATCCAGAATCGGTTCTGTCACTACGTCAGCACGTCCGAAAGAGCGCAGCAGGGTCAGCACCTGACGGATTTCATCCGGGGATACAAACTGGTTTGGGCAGATGCCGGTAATGCCTTCTCCCACCAGAGCAGGGGTGTTGGGCATGGTGCGGATGATTTTTTTGTCTGTTCCGAATTTTTCCTGCAGCCAGTCCAGATTTTTTCCGGCGATAATGGAAATCAGAACCTGTCCGTCAGGCAGGCAGTCCCGGATTTCTTCCGCTACATCCCCACAGAACTGGGGTTTGATACAGAGAAAGAGATAATCGGCTTTTTTTGCCACTGCGAGATTATCCGTGGAGCAGGAGATACCCAGAGCGTCCGTGATTTTTTGGGCGGAAACTTCGGATTTTGTGGAGGCGAAAATTTCCTCTTTTTTTACAATTTCTTTTTCCAGAATGCCGGAAATAATGGCGGAGGCCATATTACCGCATCCGATAAAACCTAATGTCATAAAGAACCCTTCCTTTCTGAGATAAAATATACAGGATTTGTTCTATTTTAGCACAGTTTTTTTTTCCGGAGAAGAGATTTCCCGGAAAAAAATAGAGCCTGTTTTCTGAAGGTTCCGGTCTGTACAAAAAGAAGGAAATATACTAAAATAAGACAAAGAACCAAAAGTGAGAAAAAAGGAGTAAGAAAACATGATAAGCAGAGAGATTTTTACGGTGTACCACTGCAAAGCCTGCAACAAAATTGAGGTGAGCCAGTATATTACCAAAGAACAGATGGAGGAATTAGGACTGACAGAAGAAGATTTGAAACCAATCTGTCCCTTTACCGGAAGTTCTGATCTGGAAGAACTGGGACAGCTTGCGGAAAATGAACTGCGTCACTTTGCCTATACGGATGTGGAGGGCGTAAAAAGATATTTGAAAGAAAAGGAAAAAAAGGTGCCGAAACTGTAGTCTTTGTATCCAATCTTTCCCCGTATCATAGAGTATAGTATACCCGCAGAATCTACGGCAGGGTTTGCGGGATTTTTGAATTTTGGGGGGGAGATTATGAAAAAGAAAGTAAGCATGCTTTTTGCAGCCCTTTTGTGCCTGAGCATGGGACTTACAGGCTGCGGAACAAACAAGGAGAACGGGAAAGAGGATACAAAGGAAGAATTGACAAAGGTGACATTAAATGAGGTGGCTCATTCTGTGTTCTATGCGCCTCAGTATGTGGCCATCGAAGAGGGATATTTTGTGGAAGAGGGCATTAAACTGGAACTGGTAACCGGTTTCGGCGCTGATAAAGTCATGTCTGCACTGTTGTCAGGAGAGGCTGATATTGGTTTTATGGGTTCTGAAGCAACGATTTATGCGTATCAGCAGGGGGCGAATGACAAGGTGATGAATTTTGCCCAGCTTACCCAGAGAGCCGGAAATTTTCTTGTGGCAAGAGAAGAAATGCCGGATTTTCAATGGACGGACTTAAAGGGAAAAGATATTCTGGGAGGACGCAAAAGCGGTATGCCGGAAATGGTTTTTGAATATATTTTGAAAGAAAAAGGCATGAACCCCGAAAAAGATATGAACATTGACCGGAGTATAGACTTTGGCTCTACGGCAGCGGCTTTTTCCGGTGGACAGGGGGAATTCAGCGTGGAGTTTGAACCTTCGGCCACCATGTTGGAACAGGAAGGAGCCGGTTATGTGGTAGCGTCCTGCGGTGTGGAATCCGGTTATGTGCCCTATACGGCTTACAGCGCAAAAGAGAGTTATATTGAAGAGAATCCAGAGCTGATTCAGGGATTTGTCCGGGCGCTGCAAAAGGGGATGGATTATGTGAATTCTCATACCCCGGAAGAAATTGCTGCTATGATTGAACCTCAGTTTGAAGAAAACGATTTGGAAACCATTACGGCTATTGTGAAGCGTTATCAGGAACAGGATACCTGGAAAGAAAATCTTATTTTTGAACAGGAAAGTTTTGAACTTCTGGAAGATATTCTGGAAAGCGCAGGGGAACTGGAGCAGCCGGCGCCGTATGAAGAACTGGTACTGACAGAATACGCCGAGAAAGCGGCAAAGTAAAGCCGTTGGTGAAACGTGGTTTGGTGAGTTATCTGCCCAGGCTGTATTCGGATCGCATTCCGTGGATACGGCCTGGAGCAGATAGCCGCTGAAGTCAGCCCCTTTTTTTGCCTGAAGATAAGGTGCTGTTGTGATAGGCAGAGGAGAAAGTCACATCTTCCCCGAACCAGGCAGGGGGAACAAAGGCATTTGCCTCGTCTTCTGTGGGAAATTCTACCTCTGCCAGCCAAAGACCTTCATAGGGAGCGTCAAAAACGTCCAGTTCAATGGTCAGGTCATTGGGAAGGGGAAGCAGATACCTGGTTTTGGAGAGCACAAGGCCATCCGCCTTTTCTTTTAAATGCTGGTAGGCTTCCTTGGTCAGGGGGAGATTGTATTCCTCCCGTACCATCATGCCTTTTCCTTTGTAGGTCAGATAATAATCGTCGTTCTGTCTGCGAATACGGACAACCGGATTGACACAGAGATAGGCTTGCTGGATTTTTCTGGAGGGAAAGGTTTCCAGTTCTTTGGGAAGTTGATGAATCAGATATTTGCGTTCGATTTCCATAAAAACTCCTTTTCTCCGCATAGCTGCGGTGCGGTAAATCCTGAATGAAAAAACAGTCAGGCTTCTCTTGATGAAAAGCTAAAAGTATCATATAATTTTCAGATGAAAAAAGCAAGGAGGAAGGCGGAAAAATGGAATTTGTCATGGAAATGGCAGGGGCAGAGCAGATAGAGGAACTGGTGGAAATTATGGAAGACGCTGCCCGAAACGTACAGAAAAAGGAATGGTTTGCAGCGGGAGACAGAGCCTGTCTGTTAGACGCGCTTCTGGGAAACAGTTTTGTGATTCTGGCCAGAGAGCGGGAAAGTCGGGAAGCGGCAGGTTTTTTTGCCGTGCTCTTTCCTGAGGAAAAGGAAGAATACATGGCAGAGTATACAGCCCTTTCTGAACAAGAGCGGGAACATCTGGTATACATGGATACGGCGGCTGTAAAGAAAGTTTTCTGTGGAAACGGACTGCAGAGGAAGATGCTTGAGGCGGCAGAAGAAGCATTGAAAAAGCGCGGGGACTTAAGTCAGTGGTATTGTCTTTGTACCGTGCACCCGGATAACCGCTTCAGCCTGAAGAATATGCAGGGAGCAGGTTATGAAATCCTGGCAGAAGCAGAGCTTTACGGGGGACTGCCCCGGCTGATACTTGGGAAAAAATTAAAAACAAGAAGGGAAAAGGACAGAAAAGGGGATTGACAACCCTTTTGCAAAATGGTATGTTTTAAGTGCTTATATGACTGACGGAAGTGGAAATGACCACGGGGAGTATAAGCCGCAGAAGCCGACCGTCTGGGCACATATGCTCGGAAAGTGGGCTTTTTCTTATTTCACGGGAAGGTCAGAAGACGCTGTGGAAAGGAAAAAGTCTTCCGGGCAGGATTTCATCTTATCATAGAACAGCAGGAAAAGGAGAAATGTTCATGGAAATGTTATCACTGGAAAAAGAATTGAGAGACAATGCGTATCCGGGCAGAGGAATTGTGCTGGGAAAATCAGAGGACGGAAAAAAAGCCGTTGCCGCTTACTTCATTATGGGAAGAAGTGAAAACAGCAGAAACCGCGTATTTGTAGAAGAAGGAGAAGGCATCCGCACACAGGCCTTTGACCCTTCCAAATTAGTGGATCCAAGTCTGATTATCTACGCGCCTGTGCGTGTATTGGGAAACAAAACCATTGTGACAAACGGAGACCAGACCGATACAATTTATGAAGGCATGGACAAACAGATGACTTTTGAGCAGTCCTTGAGATGTAGGGAGTTTGAGCCGGACGGACCAAACTATACCCCTCGTATTTCCGGTATTATGCATGTGGAAGGCGGGAAATACAATTATGCCATGTCCATTTTAAAGAGCAACAATGGAAATCCGGAGGCCTGCAACCGCTATACCTTCGCTTACGAAAATCCGGTGGCAGGAGAGGGCCATTTTATTCATACTTATATGCATGACGGCAATCCGCTGCCAAGCTTTGAAGGCGAACCGAAGCTGGTAAGTATTCCAAATGAAATTGACGCTTTTACAGAGCAGGTATGGAGCAGTCTCAATGAGGACAACAAAGTTTCTCTGTTTGTGCGTTTTATTGATATTGAAACAGGCAAGTATGAAACCAGAATTGTGAATAAAAATAAATAAGAAACGGGAAAGGAGAACTTTGTTATGAAAGAATTAGCTTTGAAATACGGCTGTAATCCGAATCAGAAACCTTCCAGAATTTACATGGAAGAGGGTGCAGAACTTCCTATTAAAGTATTGTCAGGAAAACCGGGATATATCAATTTCCTGGACGCGTTTAACGGCTGGCAGTTAGTCAGAGACTTAAAGAAAGCCACAGGTCTTCCGGCGGCAACTTCTTTTAAGCATGTATCCCCTGCAGGCGCAGCGGTAGGACTTCCGCTTACGGAAACTCTGGCAAAAATTTACTGGGTAGACGATATGGACTGGAAAAACTTTTCTCCCATTGCCTGTGCTTACGCAAGAGCCAGGGGCGCAGACCGTATGTCTTCCTTTGGTGACTTCATTTCCCTTTCTGATGTGTGCGATAAAGATACCGCTATGCTCATTAAGAGAGAAGTTTCCGATGGTGTCATTGCGCCGGGCTACACAGAAGAAGCCCTGGAAATTCTGGCACAGAAGAAAAAAGGCAATTACAATGTCATTGAAATTGACCCGGACTATGTACCGGCTCCTCTGGAACACAAGCAGGTCTTTGGTGTTACCTTTGAGCAGGGACGTCAGGAACTGGCTATTGACGATGCACTGATTTCCAATTTGGTGACAGAAAAAAAAGAACTTACCGAAGAAGCAAAAAGAGATATGAAGATTTCTCTGATAATTCTGAAATATACACAGTCTAATTCCGTATGCTTTGTCAAAGACGGACAGGCCATCGGTGTAGGCGCTGGACAGCAGTCCCGTGTACACTGTACCCGTCTGGCAGGACAGAAAGCAGACAACTGGTGGTTAAGACAGTGCCCGAAGGTTATGAACCTTCCGTTTAAAGACAGCATTACCCGTGCAGAGAGAGACAATGCCATTGACGTTTATATTGGCGAGGAATACATGGACGTGCTGGCTGACGGTGCGTGGAAAAAAACATTTACCGAGAAACCGGAAGTCTTTACCAGAGAGGAAAAGAGAGCATGGCTGGATACCCTTCAGGAAGTGACCCTTGGCTCTGACGCCTTCTTTCCATTCTCTGACAACATTGAGCGCGCACACAAAAGCGGTGTAGCTTATATTGCACAGCCGGGAGGCTCAGTCAGAGATGACGCGGTTATTGAGACCTGCAACAAATACAATATGGTTATGGCGTTTACCGGAATTCGCCTGTTCCATCACTAAATCAACCACGTTTTAAACCAGATTTCCAAACTATATAGAGCGTGTAGCCGGAATCTGCTATAAATTTGAATAACTATAACATGAGCCCATAAGGTGTTGTTTCTCCTTGTGGGCTTGCTTTTTGTTTCCTGGCAGTTGACTTTTGAGAGAAAAATGAAACACATCTCCATTGTATCCGTATGCCTCTTTCGTTATAATAAGGACATGAGGTGAACACTATGAAAGAACTGAATCTTCGCTACCAGATATTTCGCTATTGCCGCAACTGGCGTCTTACTTTGATATTAGCATTGATGAACTGCTTCTGTTTCTTGACGAGCCAACTTCCGGCCTGGATCCGGAAAGTGCACAGAATGTCAACCAAATGATTCACAATCTGGCGCTCAAAGAAGGAATCACGGTATTCCTCTGTACGCATCAGCTCAGGTATGCACAGGAAATTTGCACACGTTACGGACTGATTGAACGGGGTTCCCTTCTGGCCTCAGGTACAATAGAAGAACTACGTGCCAAGGTATTTGCCTCGAAATCACTTCGCATCTGTGCATCGGCTGTGCCTACAAATCTGAATCTTTTCAAATGCGGAGCCAATGAATTTGAGGCGGAAATACAGGACAAACAGGAGATTCCGGTTCTTGTACGGAAGATTGTGGAAGCCGGCGGAGATATCTATTCTGTAAATCTTGCGGAACCCAGTCTGGAAGATATTTATTTTGCCCTGACCGCCAGCCGAAAGGAGGAACAAGCGCTATGAAAACTGCCATGCGTGCCATTATCAAGAAGGATTTTCGCAGTGTTGCTGCCAACCGCAGGTTATTTGCTGCTCTTTTAATCGTTCCTTTGATGCTGACCATCGTATTGCCGTCTATTTTCGTCATCACCATTCATTTTGTACCGGATGATCCGGATATTACGAAATTGCTGTCGCTGCTTCCTGAGGCAGCCCGGCTGGAAAGCCTGGAACTTACGCTTGCCAGCATGATTTTAAACTATATCCTTCCGGTATTTTTCCTGGTGATTCCCATAATGACTGCCTCTATCATGGCAGCCAGTGCATTTGTAGGGGAAAAAGAACGCCATACCCTGGAAACATTGCTCTATTGCCCGCTTACTCTCAAACAGATCTTTCAGGCAAAGGTACTGGCTTCGTTTCTTTTGAGTATGCTTGTCTCGCTGCTCTCGTTTACAGCTATGCTCCTGGTCATCGAAACAGAATTGTTTTTCCTGATGGGCAGGTTCTTGCTTCCCAGTATGAGCTGGCTAGTTGTCATGTTACTGGTTTCTCCTGCGATTTCTCTAATTGCCGTTACTCTGATTGTTCGGGGCTCCGCCAAAGCGCAAAGTGTGGAGGAATCACAGCAGGCTGCCGTTTTTCTAATCATTCCGATTATTCTGTTGATTGCAGGGCAGTTTACCGGCATTCTCTTAATGAATATCCGGATTCTGCTCGGACTCGGTGTAGTTTGTGCAATACTCGCTTGTGTTTTTTTGCAAAAATCTATGGGACGGTTTACCTGCGAAAAGCTTCTGCAATAAAAACTTTATGCTGATAGAGAGTGGAAACAGTTGAAGAAATTCCTATTTTTGAAATGCCCGGGCTTTGTAACAATGCAGCCGTTTTTCAATCAGGCATTGACAAAGAAAGGATATTTGATATATTCTGAAAGAGAAAATACAGGCTACAAATAGATAGGAGAGTGTGACATGAGTATTAGAATTGGTATTTTAGGATATGGAAACTTAGGCCGTGGTGTGGAGTGCGCAGTGAAACATAACCCGGATATGGAACTGGTTGCTGTCTTTACCAGACGAAATCCCGAAGAGGTAAAGATTCTTACAGAGACAGCAAAGGTATATCATGTAGACCAGGCTGTGAGTATGAAAGATGAAATCGACGTGCTGATTCTCTGCGGCGGAAGCGCTACAGACCTGCCGGTACAGACACCGGAGTTTGCACAGTATTTTAACGTTGTAGACAGTTTTGATACACACGCAAGAATTCCGGAACACTTTGCAGCTGTAGATGAAGCGGCAAAGAAAGGAAATAAGACAGCCATGATTTCTGTGGGATGGGATCCGGGTATGTTTTCTCTGAACCGCTTATACGCCAATGCGATTTTGCCGGGAGGTAAGGATTATACCTTCTGGGGAAAAGGTGTCAGTCAGGGCCATTCCGATGCAGTGAGAAGAATTGTCTTAGACGCAAGACAGTATACCATTCCTGTGGAAAGCGCACTGGAAGCAGTAAGAAACGGAGAAAATCCGGAACTCACCACACGCCAGAAGCACACAAGAGAAGTCTTCGTAGTAGCTGAGGACGGTGCAGACAAAGCAAGGATTGAAAACGAAATTAAAACCATGCCAAACTATTTTGACGAGTATGATACAACCGTACATTTCATTACTGCGGAAGAAATGGCAGCCAACCATGCAGGGCTTCCTCACGGCGGTTTTGTTATCCGTACAGGCAGCACAGGGTGGGAAGATGAGCATAAGCATGTAGTGGAATACAGTCTGAAGCTGGATTCCAACCCAGAATTTACTTCTTCTGTCATTGCTGCATATGCAAGAGCGGCATACCGCATGAGCCGGGAAGGACAGACAGGCTGCAAGACCGTATTTGACGTGGCACCTGCTTATTTAAGCCTTGAGACTCCGGAAGAACTCCGTGCACATATGCTGTAAAAAACGTGGAGAAGAAAGAGAGTGTAAACGTGAATACAAACATAGACCCCAAAAGAGAAGCCAAGAGAATTATCTTTGGTCTAATTGGCGCTGTGATTATGGCTGTGAACATCAAGACCTTTGTGCGGGCAGGGGGATTGTATCCGGGAGGATTTAACGGAGTGACACTGCTGTTTCAGACTATCTGTGACCGCTTTTTTGCTATTGCCGTTCCTTTTTCCCCTATCAGCCTTGCGTTGAATGCCATTCCGGCTATCATCAGCTTTAAGGCAATCGGCAAGCGTTTTACCATAACCACCAGTTTGCTGATTATAGCTACCAGTGTGCTTACGGATGCAATACCCTCCGTACCGATTACCCAGGATATTCTGCTTATCAGTGTGTTTGGTGGGTTGATTAACGGTGCGGCTATCAGTATTGCGTTAATCGGCGGCGCTTCTACAGGAGGAACGGATTTTATTGCCATTTATTTTGCGGAAAAGAAGAATAAGGACGTGTGGAATTATATTCTTCTGGGAAATGCCATGGTGCTTTTGGTTGCAGGATATTTGTTCGGCTGGGACAAAGCTCTGTATTCCATTATTTTTCAGTATGCTTCCACGCAGATGATTCACCTGCTGTATCAGACGTATAAGAAAGTCACGCTGTTTGTGATCACGGACGAACCGGAAGCTGTATACCAGGCCATTTATGAGGTTACCAACCACAGCGCTACGGAATTTACAGCAACGGGTATGTATTCCAATACCAAGCGGAAAATGATATATTCCGTGGTATCAACGATGGAGGCGAAAGTCCTTACCGAAAAGGTGATGGAGGCAGACCCTCACGCATTTGTAAATGTGGTGAAAACAGATACGCTTTTGGGAAGATTCTATCAGAAAGAAAATTATTGAGAAAACGGGATTGACAAATTCAGAATTTCGAGTATACTACTTAATCGTAAAGCAAAGGCGCTTTGGAGAAAATCCAAGGCGTCTTTTTGCGTTTCTGCGGAAAGGAGAAAAAACATTGGAAGAACGTATAAAAGAAGCCTGCGGCGTATTCGGTATTTACGCCCCGGCAGGAGAACAGGTGGCAAATTCCGTTTATTACGGACTGTCTTCCCTGCAGCACAGAGGACAGGAATCCTGCGGTATTGCCGTCTGCGATACAAAGGGGCCTGTGGGAAATATGCATGTACATCGCGGCATGGGGCTTGTAAACGAAGTTTTTAAAGAAGAAAATTTAAGAGAACTGAAAGGAAACCTGGGTGTCGGCCATGTGCGGTATTCTACCACAGGGGCGGCTGCGTTAAATAATGCCCAGCCTTTAGTGCTGCATTATATCAAGGGTACTCTGGCTCTGGCTCATAACGGAAATTTAGTGAATACAAAGGAACTGAGAGAAGAATTGGCGAAAAGCGGTGCAATTTTCCAGACCACTACGGACTCAGAAGTCATTGCCTACTACATTGCCAGAGAAAGAGTGAATACCAGAACTGTGGAAGAAGCAATTTTACGGACGGCAGAGAAAATCAAGGGCGCCTATGGCCTGGTGATAGCCAGTCCTCAGAAATTAATCGGCGTAAGAGACCCTCTGGGATTGAAGCCGCTCTGTCTGGGCAAACGGGGAGAGGCATATATATTTGCTTCGGAAAGCTGTGCACTTTCTGCCATTGGTGCAGAGTTTGTTCGTGATGTCCGTCCTGGTGAAATTGTGACAATTTCCGAGGGGCAGGTATTTTCCAACACGGAATTGTGTCAGAAGCAGCAGGCGCACTGTGTTTTTGAATACATTTATTTTGCCAGACTGGACAGCAAAATCGATGGGGTTTCGGTCTATGAATCCAGGTTAAAAGCAGGAGAAGCCCTGGCGAAAGTTTATCCCGCAGAGGCAGACATGGTGGCAGGCGTGCCGGATTCGGGCATTACTGCGGCACAGGGGTATGCCAAAGCCTCCGGTATTCCCTTTGGAATGGCTTTTTACAAAAACAGTTATGTGGGAAGAACCTTTATCAAACCTACACAGGAGGAGCGGGAATCCAGTGTGCGTCTGAAACTCAGCGTGCTGGAGCAGGCAGTCAAAGGAAAGAACCTTGTTCTGGTAGACGATTCCATTGTCCGGGGAACCACCATTGCCAATTTGATACGGCTTTTAAAACAGGCAGGTGCCGGAAAGGTGCATGTGCGCATTAGCTCTCCTCCCTTTCTCTATCCCTGCTATTATGGAACAGACGTGCCTTCCAATAAACAGCTTCTGGCAGTGTCCCACTCCACGGAGGAAATCCGCAGGATGATTGGTGCGGATTCCCTGGGATATATGAAAGTGGAGGATTTGGCTGCTATGGCAGAAGGTCTGCCTCTTTGCAAAGCTTGCTTTGACAACCGGTATCCCACAGAGATTTAGGCTCCGCTTGCACCGTAATTGGACAGGACTCTGGCGGAAGGGTCGTCTACATTACAGCCTTTCCAGGCTTTGTTGGGCATCCAGAAGTCTGCCACCATCCGGCTTTGTCCTGGATAATATTTTTCAAAAATTTCCCGGTACAAAAGGGATTCCTTGGTAAAGGGCTGTGCGTGGGCATAGCCCTTTTGCTTCTCTTCAAACTCTTTCTGGGTGTATTGAGTGTCTGCATATTCTTTCAGATAATCTACCATAGAATGCCCCACTGCGTCTGAAAATGCAGCTTTTTCTCTCCAGAGAATCTCAGGGGGCAGATACCGGCCTTTTTCAAAGGCGCGGCGCAGTAGATATTTTCCTTTTCCGTAAGTGTTCATTTTTAGTTTTGGATTTACGCTCATGACGTAGCGTACAAAGTCCAAATCCCCGAAGGGAACCCTTGCTTCCAGAGAATTTACGGAAATGCAGCGGTCCGCCCGGAGCACGTCATACATATGCAGTTCCCGAATCCGCTTCTGTGATTCCTTTTGAAATTCTTCCGGTGAAGGGGCAAAGTCGGTGTATTTGTAGCCGAATAATTCGTCAGAAATTTCTCCGGTAAGCAAAACCCGGATGTCTGTCTGTTCATGAATGGCTTTGCATACCAGGTACATACCAATGCTGGCGCGGATCGTGGTGATATCGAAAGTGCCCAGGAGCTGAATGACTTCTTCCAGGGAAGCCAGAACCTCTTTCTTGGAGATGATGACCTCCGTGTGCTGACTGCCAATATAATCGGCTGTCTGCCGGGCATATTTCAAATCAATGGCGTCTTCCTTCATGCCAATGGCAAAGGTGCGGATAGGAACCTGGCTTTTTTGTGCTGCCACGGCACAGACCAGGGAAGAATCCAGACCGCCGGACAGGAGAAAACCGACCTTGGCATCGGCGACCAGCCGCTTTTCAATTCCGGCAGTGAGCTTGTCATGAATCTTTTGGCATACGGTTTCCATATCGTCAGCACTGTAGTTTTCGGCTTTTGCAATGTCACAGTAGCACACGAATTTGCCGTCTTTGTAAAAATGTCCCGGTGGGAAGGGCATGATATGTTCACATAAACCCACCAGATTTTTAGGTTCACTGGCGAAAACCATGACCCCTTTTGAATCCCGTCCATAGTAAAGAGGGCGAATGCCTATGGGGTCTCTGGCTGCAATGTATTCCTGGGTTTTGCTGTCATAGAGGATACAGGCAAACTCTGCGTCCAGCATGGCAAACATATCGGTGCCGTATTCCTCATACAGAGGCAGCAGGATTTCGCAGTCTGAGTCGCTCTCAAAGCTGTATTTTCCCAGAAGCTGTTTTTTTATCCGCTCGAATCCATAGATTTCTCCATTGCACACCAGATGATTTCCATGCAGCGAAAAGGGCTGCATACCGGAAGGGGTAAGCCCCATAATGGCAAGTCGGTGAAAGCCCAGAAAGCCTTTTCCCGTATCTGTTATGCGGCTGTCATCCGGTCCTCTGGAAACCGTTCTCTGAAAATACTTCTGAAATTCTTCCAGAAGAAGGCCGCTGTCACAATATCCCATAACTGAACACATAATCAAATACCTCCATATCCTTTATATTCCTGTTTTTATATAACAAAAAGACGCCTTTTATGCGAAAACACATAAAAGACGCCCTTGTCTGATATGGCTTGTATTTTATACTTGGGAGGGTGTTTTGTCAACTGTTAATTTCATTCTGTGAAAAAACTCCCTTTTTAGAGGTTGAAAAGATAAGATTTAACAGGTATAATAGTCCCTATCAGTAAAATGCAATAAATTTTATAAACTGTAGAAATAGAGGAGATTGTACAATGGAAAAGACAATGGAAAAGATTGTTGCACTTGCAAAATCCAGAGGATTTGTATATCCGGGTTCTGAAATTTACGGAGGTCTGGCTAATACATGGGACTACGGAAACCTGGGAGTTGAGCTGAAGAACAACGTTAAGAAAGCATGGTGGCAGAAGTTTGTAATGGAAAGCCCTTACAACGTTGGTGTGGACTGTGCGATTCTCATGAATCCTCAGACATGGGTAGCTTCCGGTCATCTGGGCGGTTTTTCTGACCCGCTGATGGATTGTAAAGAGTGCCATGAGCGTTTCCGTGCAGATAAGATTATCGAAGACTTCTGTGCTGAAAAAGGCATTGAAATCGAAGGAAGCGTAGACGCATGGAGCCAGGAAAAGATGAAAGACTTTATCGAAGAGCACCAGATTCCATGTCCGACCTGCGGCAAGCACAACTTTACCGATATCCGTCAGTTCAACCTGATGTTTAAAACTTTCCAGGGCGTTACAGAAGACGCGAAAAACACCGTATATCTGAGACCGGAAACCGCACAGGGTATCTTTGTAAACTTCAAGAATGTCCAGAGAACCTCCCGGAAAAAACTGCCGTTCGGTATTGCCCAGATTGGGAAATCCTTCCGTAACGAAATTACACCGGGTAACTTTACATTCCGTACCCGCGAATTTGAACAGATGGAGCTGGAATTCTTCTGCAAACCGGATACGGATTTGGAGTGGTTCGCATACTGGAAACAGTTCTGCTTAGACTGGCTGCACAGTCTGGGATTAAAAGACGAAGAAGTCCGTTACCGTGACCATGACCAGGAAGAATTAAGTTTCTACAGCAAGGCCACTACAGACGTAGAGTTCCTGTTCCCCTTTGGCTGGGGCGAGCTCTGGGGCATTGCCGACAGAACCGATTATGATTTGACACAGCATCAGAATGTATCCGGACAGGATTTGACCTATTTTGATGATGAAACAAATCAGAAGTACATTCCATACGTGATTGAGCCGTCTCTTGGTGCAGACCGTATGGTACTGGCATTTCTGTGCAGCGCTTATGATGAAGAGGTTCTGGACGCAGAGAAGAATGATGTACGTACCGTACTTCACTTCCATCCGGCGTTGGCACCGGTGAAAATTGGTGTACTGCCGCTGTCTAAGAAGTTAAACGAAGGCGCCTTAAAAGTATTTGAACAGCTTTCCAAGAAATACAACTGTGAATTTGATGACAGAGGAAACATTGGAAAACGCTATCGTCGTCAGGACGAAATTGGTACACCGTTCTGTGTAACTTACGATTTTGATTCTGAGACGGACGGAGCAGTAACGGTTCGTGACAGAGACAGCATGGAGCAGGAAAGAATTAAGATTGAAGACTTGAAAGATTACTTTGAAGAAAAATTCACATTTTAAGGTAGTCTGAAATTTTGGAGGCTATTGCTTAAAGCGATGGCCTCCTTTTGGTATTTTACGAAAGAGGGGCAGTGGCGATAATTTGTCAGCTGATGCCGCATAAACCGGAAAAGTTGTATGAAATACATAAAAAACTTTGAAAAAACATAAAAATAATGTACAAAAATCCATATATCTATTGAATATATGGATTTTTTTTGTTATAATCTTCAATAGATTCCGTTTTCAAAAAAAGGAGGAGAGGGCGAAATGGCGAAAAAAAGAAATATTATCGTAGGACAATCAGGCGGACCTACAGCTGTCATTAATTCCAGTCTTGCAGGTGTGTATAAGAATGCTATTGAGCGTGGATTTGATAAGGTATACGGTATGCTTCACGGCATTCAGGGATTACTGGATGAGCAGTATGTAGATTTGTCCACACAGATTCACTCCGAACTTGACATTGAACTTTTAAAAAGGACTCCGTCCGCATTTCTGGGTTCCTGCCGTTTTAAACTGCCGGAGATTCATCAGGATAAAGAAATTTATGAAAAAATCTTTGATATTTTAAACAAACTGGAAATCGATGCCTTTATTTATATCGGAGGCAATGATTCCATGGATACCATTAAGAAACTGTCAGATTATGCGATTCTGACAGGGCAGAGCCAGAAGTTTCTGGGAGTGCCAAAGACCATTGACAACGATTTAGCACTTACAGACCACACGCCGGGATTCGGCAGTGCGGCCAAATACATTGGCGCATCCACGAAGGAAGTCATTCGGGATGCTCAGGGACTTACCTATAAAAAGAACATGATTACCATTATGGAAATTATGGGACGAAATGCAGGCTGGCTCACCGGCGCCACGGCGCTGGCCAAGACCGAAGACTGCGATGGACCAGATTTAATCTATCTTCCGGAAGTTTCCTTTGATATAGACAAATTCCTAAAGAAGGTGAAAGAACTTCTGAAAAAGAAATCGTCTATTGTCATTGCTGTTTCTGAGGGGATTAAGCTGGAGGACGGACGTTATGTCTGCGAACTTGGCAGCGTAGGAGACTATGTAGACGCTTTCGGACACAAGCAGCTTCAGGGAACAGCTACCTATCTGGCTAACTTTCTGGCAGCAGAGTGCGGCTGCAAGACAAGAGCAGTGGAATTATCTACTCTTCAGAGAAGCGCTTCCCATATGGCGTCCAGAGTGGATATTGACGAGGCCTTTATGGTAGGCGGTGCTGCTGTGAAAGCAGCAGACGAAGGAGACACCGGAAAGATGATAGTGATTGACCGTGTTTCTGATGACCCGTATATGAGCGCTACAGGAATTTATGATGTGCATAGAATTGCCAATGAAGAGAAGTTGGTTCCGAGAGAATGGATGAACCGGGAGGCAAACTATGTGACAAAAGACTTTGTGGATTATATCAAACCACTGATTCAGGGAGACTATCAGCCGATTATGGTAAATGGTCTGCCGCGACATCTGGTTTTGAAGATGAAAAAGAAATAAGATACAGGTTTTGTGAGAAGGTTTTATATAGAAGGAAAATCAGTCCGGATGGGGGTTCGGGCTGATTTTATTCCTGTATGTTCCATAATATGAAATGTGATTTTGCATTGTGAAATTTTGACAGAAATAGAAGGGGAAATCAGGAAAAAATGCAAAAAAATTAACAAATCTTGCTTGACTATATGACTTCTTATGATAAAATATATTGTGTGCGAGCGCAGTTAGCCTGCACCGGGAAAAATAAGGACTGAACAATTTATTTTTCTAGTATCTACTTTTAGGAGGAATGTTCAAAATGGCAAAATGGGTTTATATGTTCACCGAAGGTGACGCATCCATGAGAAACACTCTCGGTGGTAAAGGTGCGAACCTTGCTGAGATGACAAAATTAGGTCTTCCGGTACCACAGGGATTCACAATTACAACAGATGCTTGTACTCAGTACTATGAAGATGGAAGAAAGATTAACGATGAAATCATGGAACAGATCATGGAAGCTATCGTTAAAATGGAAGAAGTAACAGGAAAGAAATTCGGAGATAAAGAAAATCCACTTCTTGTATCTGTTCGTTCCGGAGCAAGAGCTTCTATGCCAGGTATGATGGATACTATCCTGAACCTTGGTTTAAATGAAG
>ENA-ORRZ01001254-ORRZ01001254.1-human-gut-metagenome-genome-assembly--contig:-NODE-1254-length-17167-cov-4.240650_pt1 | contig 17167 bp, 16 predicted proteins | sample MGYA00242185_ERZ509152 | MGnify/ENA primary metagenome ERZ509152 (study PRJEB26280, sample SAMEA2338668) | human gut metagenome | biome: human gut; feature: human-associated habitat; material: faeces... | reverse complement strand
CCAAAAGTCCTGCCGTCATAACCATTGATAATATAATCGCCGTTATTCTATGCTTTTTCATATTGTTTTCCTCCTGTATTTTTTACTTCATTTTCTACTTCATTTTCTGCTTTTTCTTTTTTGGCACAAATATCCGCCACTGATTTCTTTGACCGTTTCTCCTTCCAAAATCTTCATCGGAACTCTGGTCACATAATGAATTCTTCTACCTTCAATAAGATCAATCAATACTTCTGCACATTTTTCTCCCTGTTGCTCCGGATAAATTGATATGGTTGATAATAGCGGTCTTGTGATTTGCCGAATATAACTTCCATCTATTCCCATTACCGAAATTTTTTCGGGTACTACTATACCTAATCGCCGTAGTTCACTGCAAAATCCAGCAGCCAACTCATCATTGAAACAGATAACGGCCGTAGCATCAATATTTTTTTTCAAAAAAACCCGTGCAAGTATTTCTCCCTTAACAAAAAAGTTTTCCCTTCTCAAAAGATCCGGTTCATCCGCAGAAGATTCACTCTGATTGAGCATTTCTAAAAGTTCTTGTTCCTTTTGTAAGGATTTTCGGCTACATGAAATAAGAAAATCTATTTGCCTTTTTCCAAATACCTCCTCTGTCATACTGCGCCACTGTGCAATTCTTGCATCGGAAGTATCGTAATCATATGGAACCGCTAACGCTATTTTTTTATGCCCCTTTTTTCGAAGACCATTTACAGCCAGCGCCATCACCTGATGCATATCACTCTCAACAATCGGAACCGATTTAGGAAAATATACAGGACTACCGTAAAAAGTTGTAACAACCGGTAAATGATAATTTTTTCCAATCGTATGAAGATAATATTCTGTGACTACCTCATTTGGCATGATAATTCCGTCCACCATTGTTTCACGAATTGTTGAAAACTCCATATTTCCATTCAGTACTACCATATAGCCTCTTTCTCTTGCAATTCTCGTCATTCCCTGATACATTTGTATGTTATAAGAATTCATCAAATCCTTGCAAAAAAACAGAAGTTGTCTAGTCCTGCGTTTCTGAAGTGACATTGCCACCGGATGAGGAAAGTACCCCATCTCCTCAGCAATCTCAATGACTCTCTTTTTTTATCTGCCTGGACGTATCCGCTGTTATTCAGTGCTCTTGAAACAACAGATACAGATACACCTGCTTTTTGTGCCACATCTTTTCTTGTTACTGTCTGTTTCTCCATAGATGTCATCCCCCATTTTTGTGCACTTAAACGAAGATTATAAATACAACGAGAAATTTTTAGGCCATTTTTCTCTTTGTTGATGTAATTATATATCTAATATGTATATTTATCAAATATGAAATATGTGGTCACGAATCCATATTGCATTTTTAACAATCGCCCTTTTATATTATATATAATAGCCATGAGCAAAACTCCTTACACCCAGTATTTATGCGGCTTTGCAAGGTATGGCAAACCTCTTTATCACTCCAAATTTATAGTAACAATCAGCTCCTGTTGGTATAATTAAGTTGCAAAAATCAATATTCCAGCCTGCAAATAAAAAGTCAATAGGGAACCCACTATTTTTTGCTTCTATATTTATACCGCTCTTTCACGTTTTCTTTGAAATATTTACTCACTATGCGAATTACAAATTAGCGTTTGTCACCAATCACAGTCTCAACTTTTGTTTCCACATTTCTGATTTTGTAAACTAAAGCAGGCAATTCTTTTCTGTCTGTTTTTTCACCGCTGGTAATGGTAGCAGTTGTAATAATGCTTTCCCCGTCATAACTTCTAAATAAATTAACCCGTTGTACCAAATAAAATAATAAAGAAAGAGTACTCGCAAAAAGTTTTCAGGGATTGTGTACCCGTCTTATCAATAAAATATTGGCATGTAGTCTCTATTTGGTATTAAAAAGACCTTTCATGAAACCTACGAACTGGAAAGAATCAAGCAGTTCATCTTCTGAAATTTTAATTGTTCCAAATAAATACAGATATTCTTTGGGCTTTTACATAGTTTTCCATAAACTCTATTTAAAATGGCACAACGGGTTATAAAGTAAAAAAAATACGATTAACAAACAACTTTCAAAATTGTTTTTGTTAACCGCATTTCCACTCTTCATATATTAAGATATTTTGTTGTTTTTACACTATCCCCTCTTTGCCCAGACAAATCCATGTCCCGACACCTGCACATCTTTCATTTCCATCTTCTCCCCTGTCATCAGGTTTCGATACTCTCCGTCCTCCTGCATCCATGCTGTTCTGTCCTGGCTGCTGAAATTAAAGATTCCGAAGAATTTCTCCCCATCCCTTTCCCTCATGATACAGAGAATGGAATCATCATGCACGTCATAAGTATACACACTGGCTTTTGTATCAAACACAGCTTCCTGTCTGCGAAGTTTTTCCAGCCTGTTCAGTCCCATGAAAATCTTTCCTTCCACAGTATCTGCATGACCTCTCTTTGCTGCCAGATCCCAGTGAAACGCTCCCCTGTGAAGATAACGGGAATCCTCCCGCTTCAACGGATTGCCCTTATAGCTGTAATCATTCACCTGTCCGATTTCATCTCCGCTGTAGAGCATAGGAATTCCGGACTGGGTAAACATATAAGCGTGAAGCATCAAATCAAGCCCCACGGCCTTTTCCATTTTTTCCTCATCCTGCTCAAAGCCTGCGCTTTCCACACCGCACATAGACGCTGTAGTGCCGCAGAATCTGGCATCCTGAGTTACCGGATCATCATTGTAAAGCTCGCCCCGGCTGACACTGCCTTCATATTTTCCGGTGAAGAAATCATTCAAGTATCTCTTATGAGAAACCTCTTCCATCCCCCACCATTTCAGGGTATCAAAGTCCAGTCCCCATCCAATATCGTCATGGCACCGCAGGTAATTCAAAAATGTATATTCCTTTGGCAGCGTATTCACCACATCCATCTGCTGTTTCAGCAGCCGGATATCCTGGGTGGCCAGGCTGTGCCAAGTCGTCGCCATGGTCGTCACATTGTAAAGCATATGACACTCCGGCTTCTCCACCGTTCCAAAATAAGGCACCACCTTTTCCGGCTCCATTACCACTTCGCCCAGCAGAATCACGCTTGGGCACACAATTTCGCCAATCATCCGCATCATTCTTACAATGGTATGTACTCTCGGAAGATTCCTGCAGGAAGTTCCCAGTTCTTTCCAGATATAAGGCACTGCGTCAATACGGATAATATCAATTCCCTGATTGGCAAGATAGAGAAAATTATACATCATTTCATTAAATACCCTGGGATTTTTGTAATTCAAATCCCATTGATAAGGATAAAAGGTGGTCAGTACATAATGCTGCAGTTCCGGCAGGTAAGTAAAATTACCCGGAGCAGTGGTTGGAAATACCTGAGGCACCGTCTCCTCGTATTTCCCGGGTATATCATAGCTGTCATAGAAGAAATAACGGCTCATATACTCTCCGTCGCCCTGTCTCGCCTTCTTGGCCCATTCATGGTCCTCGGAAGTGTGATTCATGACAAAGTCCATGCACACATTCATATCCTTCCGGTGGCACTTGTCTGTCAGTGCCGCCAAATCCTCCATGGTACCAAGCTCCGGTTTCACCTTTCTGAAATCCGCCACCGCATAACCGCCGTCCGAGCGGCCTTCCGGAGAATCCAGAAAGGGCATGAGATGTATGCAGTTTACATTACAAGACTTCAGATAATCCAGTTTTTCCTGTACGCCCTTCAAATTTCCTGCAAAATTATCAAGATAGAGCATCATGCCCAACATATCGTTTTTCTTAAACCAGTCCGGATTTTCCTCTCTCTTTTTATCCCGGTTTTTCAGACTTGCCTTTCTCGCCTGATAATATTCATACATTTGAGAAGTCAGCTCTCCGAACATTTCCTCATTTCCGTATAATTCCATGTAAAGCCATCTCAGTTCATCCTGATGCTTTGCCATTCTTTCCTGAAAAACACTGTCACTTTTTTTCATTCTCATCATCCCACCCTGCTAAAATCTTCTCTATCGGTCCTGTCAGTTCCCTCTGAAGATTGTATACCACATTGCTGATGACATATTCGCCGTTATTTACGAAAATCTCTATGAGATTTTTATCCACAACAATATCCAGCCCATAGCTGCCTTTTAACTGCGGAGTGCTGCTTACCATCCGGTAATTTTTCCTGTTTCCAAACACTCTGCTTCTGTCCGCCTTTACACAATCCTCTTCCACATAAATCCTGTATCCGCCTATATCCAGCACATCTCCTTCTTTCAGAGTTGTCTGCACCCGGAAAGGCCGGTCATAATCTACATCTTTTCTGTTCTGTACTTCTTTCGACAGATACTTGTCTGCCTCCGTATGCATACGGAAATAAATATGTCCGTTCTGTACCTCCATCATTCTGGGCGTACACATCATACCGTTCCAGGTACCTCTCTCGCTGTCCTCTTTTACCGCCTCCGGCATACGCAGCCATGCCACCATAACCCGTCTTCCGTCTTTGTCCACATTGGTCTGTGGAGCATACAAGTCCAGTCCGTAATCCACAAACTGATATTCCTTTGGCAGTGACAATCCACATTCCCCTTCCCGGAAATCCACAAGTGTGCATATAGAATGATGTACATATTCCAAACCGTCTTCCAGAATATTCATGGGAGACCCCTGGAAAACATACTGTCCCTGGATTTCAAAAAGATCCGGACATTCCAGAATCGTTCCAAAATTCTCATGGCTGTACTGACTGACATATTCCCAGTTTACACCGTCCGCGCTCTTATAAAACAACACACGTCCTTTTTTCCCGAATATTGTGCTTCCCAGAATCATATAATACATATCCCCGTATTTCCATACCTTTGGGTCTCTGGTATGCGTGGCGTCTGCAATGCTTTCATCCCTGACAACCGGGATTATCTGCTTCTTCGCCCCCATGTTGTCAAAAGTAAATCCATCCTCTGAAACCAACATAGCCTGACTAGTCTCAAAAGCATCCCCTTTTGCGTGATGAATATCCTCATCCTCCGTTTCCAGATATTTTACCGCAGAATAATACAGGTACATTTTCCCATCCTTTTCCAGCGCGCTCCCTGAAAAAATTCCGTTTCTGTCATAATCCTTTGTGGGATACAGCGCCACACCCAGGTGATTCCAGTGCAGCAAATCCTCGCTTACTGCATGGCCCCAGTGCATGGTGCCCCACTCCGGCGCATAGGGGAAATACTGGTAAAACAAATGATATTTTCCTTTGTAGTAAATAAATCCATTTGGGTCATTGATCCAGTTTCCCGGTGCTCTTAAATGTAACGTGTCTTTTATCATAACCAGATACTCCCTTTCCTTAAATCCGTTCCAATCTTATTTTACCGCTCCAGCTACCACACCGCTGATAATCTGTTTCTGCAGTACCACATACAGAATCAGAATCGGGATAACACAAAGCAGCAGTCCTGCCATAATCGTTCCGTAATCTGCAGAATAAGTGCCGTAGAAACTGTAAGTGGACAGCGGCAGTGTCAAAAGCTTCTTGTCTGTCAATACCAGAGACGGCAGAAGGAAATCGTTCCAGAATGCCAGAGAGTTCAGGATTGCCATCGTAGAAATAATAGGTTTCAGCAATGGAAATACAATCTTAAAGAAAGTCTGCGCGCGGGTACAGCCGTCAATATAAGCCGCTTCTTCCAAAGCAACCGGCATGCTGCCCTTGATAAATCCATGGAACATAAAGACCGACATAGCCATGGAAAATCCGGTATGCATAAAAATCAGGGTGATTCTGTGGTTTAAGATATTCAAAGTACCGCCGTAAATACTTACCAGAGGAATCATGATGGCCTGAAAAGGAATAATCATGGACGCTACCATTAAGGAAAACGTCAGCTTTGATATCTTATTGTTATGGCGAACAATGTAGTAAGCCAGCATGGAAGCAAATAAAGTAACCAGTAAAGTTGCACTGACCGTTACAATCAGGGAATTTCCGAAAGCACGTGGGAAATCCATCTGGGTAAAGGCTTTTACAAAGTTGTCAAAAGACAGACCTTTGATGGTAAACAGCCAGGAAAACGGGCTTTTGATAATATCTCTCTTCTGCTTCAGGGAGTTGATAACTACCATTACAAATGGAAACATATAAGCCACAAATAATATAAGCAGCACTGCCATGGAAAGAATATTTGTTATTTTTTTCTTGGTTCCGCCAATCTTTGTCTCATTCATTATGCTTCAACCTCCCTCTTCTTTGTGAAGTATACCTGCAGGCCACTGATGCAGGCTACAATAACAAACAGGATAAATGCCTCTGCCTGTCCTACGCCGAACTGTCTGGAAGTAAACGCCTTTTCATACACATGCATAGCTGCCATTTCGGTTGTTCCGTAAGGCGCACCTGCGGTCAGAGAAAGGTTTACATCGTATACCATAAATGCTCTTGACAAGGTCAGGAACAGACAGATGGTAATGGAAGACATCATCAGCGGCATGATAATGTTTTTCAGCTTCACCCAGCCGGAAGCCCCGTCAATGCTGGCTGCTTCCATAACATCCTCGCTCAGTCCCATAAATCCTGCCACATAAATCAGAATCATGTAACCGGAAAGCTGCCATACCGATACTACCACCAAGGCCAGAAAGGCTTTGTTTGGTTCAGACAGCCAGGAAACTTCAAAGAAAGACCAGCCTGTGCTCTCTCCGATATTTACAAAAACTCTGGAAAATACAAACTGCCAGATATATCCCAGGACAATACCGCCGATTAAGTTCGGGGTAAAAAATCCTGCACGGAAGAAATTCTGTCCCTTAATGCCTCTGGTTAAGAGATATGCAATGGCAAAAGCCAGTACATTTACCAGAACCACAACGGCAATCACATACTTAAAGGTCAGTACCAGGGAACTCCAGAACTGTGCGTCCTTCATAACCCCTGCAAAATTTTCCAGTCCTATGAAATTCTTTACCTTAGACACACCGTTCCAGTCTGTCAGAGTCAGATATACACCATATAAAAAAGGTACAATCACTACTGCAAAGAAGCAAAACATGCCGGGTAGTGCAAACATGCAGAAGTCTTTTTTCTTATTATTTGATTTCATTCGCTCCGCCTTCTTTCTATCCTCTATTTCTGGTCAGCCCAGTATTTGTCTATAGATTTGATTAATTCCTCTCTGTCACTTCTGCCCGCCAGATATTTCTGCATGGCTGCTCCCAGTACAGACCAGTGATCGTTTGGCACAATCGCAGATGCATTAAAGGTTTTGCCGTCATGTGCCTTCTGGTAAATATCTCTGCTCAACGGATCCGCCGGCTCGTACGGGTTGTTCTGGAATGGTGGAATCAGGCTGCTAGTTTTTACAATCATCTGCTGTCCGATTTCACTGTATACAATCCAGTTCAGGAATTCTTTTGCCGCCGCCTGTTCCTTCTCACCGGCAATCTGTCCGTCTATCATCACCTGCTTGGAAGGAGATGCCTGAATCTTGGAATTTACAAAGTCATTTTTGTCGTTATTCATGAAATATGGAAGAAATCCGTATTCGTCCGTTTCCTCTGCTCCCGCTTCTTCCAGATTCGGCCATGCCCAGTTTCCGTTGAACCAGAAAGCAGTCTTTCCATCTGCCAAATCTATGGCCATTTCGTCATAATCCGCCCCCAGAGGGTCAGCTTTTGCCACATTGTACTCCTTCAGCACATCAAACATATCTAAAAACTGGCTCATACGGTTATATTTTGTAAGGTCCAGGCTGCCATCCTTAATCTCTTCAATCACCTTCTGTGCTCCCGCTGAGGTTCCGTCCTCTGTCTCATAAATATACTGAAGCTGGTGAGCGCCCAAAGACCAGTCCTCCTTCGCCATGGAAACCGGACGTTCCATCCCTGCGTCCGCCAGTTCTTTCAGCAATGCTTTAAAGTCATCTAAGGTCGTAATGGAATCCGGGTCAAATTCTCTTCCCAGTGTTTTCTCAATCACTGATTTGTTGTAAATAATACCTCTTCCTTCAATACAGAGAGGAAAGCTGTATACCTTTCCATTGACTTTTGTCACATAATCCTCCGCTTCGGAAATCCACTTTTCAGATGACAAATCCAGAGCTTTTTCCTCTGCCAGGGCAATGACATCTGTGGTATCCAGAATTGCCATTGTAGGCGGTGTTCCGGAGTTATACATACTTACCACCTTGGTATAAGGGGAATCTCCGTCTGTCACAGGCATAACCTCAATATGTACCCCGGCCTTTTCTTCAAACTGCGCCGCCATCTTTTCCAGCGCTGTCTGAATTTCCGCTTTGGAGAAGAGTAATCTTGGTTCCATCCAATGAAGAATCATACTGGAAGGTGTCTGTAGAAGTATCAATAGGCACCTCCTTCTGTGTTTCGTTGGGGTCGTCCGGGTCACTGGCAAAACCAAAGGTACATCCTGTCAGTGTCGCTGCCCCCAGCACTGCGGCAAGTGCTGATGCCATCACTCTTGTCACGACTTTTTTCTTCATGATTTATTCCTCCTGTATCTTATGTAGTCGGGATTCTCCCGCTTTTTCATGCCTTTTTCAGCCGTCATATAACCGGTAAAGTAACCGGTTACTTTTGTAATTTCATACTAGCATAGAAACCTCTCTCCGTCAACGTCTTTGTGCAGTTTTTCCCCTTTTTGAAAAAACTTTGTAAAAACTGTACGATTTGCCCAAGGATTATTTGGAGACATTTTACAAAACCGGTTACTTAACCGATTCTTCCTTGTTCTTCTCCCGGACTTCTGCTATACTGTTTTTCAACGACAAATGAGTAAAGAGGCGCTTATGAAACAGAAAAAAAACGTAACTTTTGATGATATTGCAAAATATACCAACTTTTCCAAGACAACCATTTCCCGGTATTTCAACAATCCGGATTCTCTTACTTTGGAAAATCAGGAAATCATTTCAAAAGCACTGGTAGATTTAGATTATAAAGAAAACAAAGTAGCACGGATTCTCGCCAACGGACAGACCGAATTTATCGGTATTATTGTCCCCAATCTGCATAATCACTACTATTCGGAAATGCTGAATCAGATTCTGCAGACCTACGAACGTTTCGGCTATAAATTCCTTGTATTTATCGGAAATGAACATGCAGACACTGAACGGCGGTATATTCAGGAACTGATGTCCTATAAAATCGAGGGTCTGATAATCTTAAGCTTTACCATCCCCTCAAAAGAACTGGCTGATCTTCACGTTCCCATTGTCACCATTGAACGGGAAGACAAGTATGTGTGCAGTGTCAATACGGACAATTACATGGGCGGTGTGCAGGCCACCAGCCTTCTGGCCGAGCACGGCTGTGATGTGCTCATACACATCAATACACCCACTCCACCGGAAATTCCGGCCTACGGACGTATTAAAGGCTTTCAGGATATCTGCCGGGAAAAGAATCTGAAACATAAAATTATTTATAAAGATTTGGGGAATACCTATGAATCCATGCGGAAAACTTTAAGCGAAGTGTTAGACCAGTTGGAACGAGACTATCCCCATCAGAAAAAGGGCCTGTTTATTTCCAGTGATACCCACGCCAATGTATTTTTAAATCTTCTGATTCAGAGATATGGCACCATGCCCAAAGACTATTACCTTGTAGGCTTTGACGACTCTCCCATCTCTACAGAAGCTGTCCTTCCCATTAGCACCGTTGGACAGCACATTGATAAAATTGCTTTTGAAGCTGTCCGTCTTCTGGTGGAACAGATGGATGAACGGAAGAAAAGAAATCCGGTTCTTTTGGAGGAACCTATTCATAAGGTCATTACTCCTTATTTAATCCGGCGTGAAACAACAGAAAGGGATTCCTAAGAATCCCTTTCCAGTACTTCCAATGTATATTCGTGCAGCGTTTCCCTCCGAAAGTCATCCATTCGCAGCATACGGGAATAGATAATATCCACCATAACCAGTATGGGAAACTGGGGAGAAATGGCTTTGCCCTTTTCCAGATTGGCCTTTACGGCAAAAAGCATAATTTCATCACAAAAGTTCTGAAACTTTTTCTCAATATGGGAAGTCATAAGAATCACTGCCGCCCCGCACTTCTTTGCCGACTGCAAAGAATGTATCACAGCTTCTGTCCTGCCGCTGACACTGATTCCGATAGCCGCACATTCCCCATCCAAAAGCACCGAGTTCATTTTCATAATATCCACATCTGTAATGGCCTCAATGGTGACGCCGATACGCATAAAACGCAGCTTCATCTCCAGGGCAGCCAGCCCGGAACTTCCCTTTCCATACACATAAATCCGCTTTTTCTCAGAAATAATGTCCACAATCCGCCCAATCTGGTTCTCATCCATCAGCGAATAACTCTTGTTTAAAAGCTCCTGATAATCGTTGAGTACCATCTTAATCTGGTCGCTTGCAGGCTTGCGGCTCACAACTGTCCCTCCCTGCTCATAGCAGAAAATAAACTCCCGATACCCCTTATATCCGCATTTCTTTGCAAACCGTGACAGAGATGCTTCTGAAACAAACAGCCTTTTGGATACATTTTTTGACGACAAATCTAGTTTCTCTTCATTGTGAATAAAGAAATCCGCTATCGTCTTTTCCAGCGGTGTAAAATTTTCATAAATGGCCTCAATGTGAGGAACGATATTTTTTTCGTATTCTTCCATACTGCCTCCCTGTTTTCTTCTGCAAAGATTTTTGACTAATGCCTTTCTTTAAAATGGCAGAACGCTCCCAGCATACCTGCCTGATTCTGGTTCCTGGCAAATTCCAGACGGGTGTTCTGTGCCACAGAAGGTATCAGATACTTGTCCAGGCTCTTTCGGAGTCTATCCTTCAAATACTCTTTTTGAGCCATAATACCGCCGCCTAATACCACAACTTCAGGATTTACCACATAGCAGATATTGGCAATTCCCATTCCCAGTACCTCACACATTTCCTCAATGGCACGAATACAGTCCGTATCCCCCTTTTTTGCATGTTCAAACACATATTTTCCATCAATGCTTTCCGGGGCTATGCGCTTGTACTCTGCCGTTTTCTTCACCAGAATACTGCTGGCGCCCATATCCTGAAACGCTCCTCCCGGCAGGTGCATATAGCCCACCTCGCAGCCGCTTCCGGAAAAACCATGGAACACCTTGCCGTCTATGAGAATGGCCCCTCCGATGCCGGTCCCCACAGTCAGGCAGACACTGATTTTACTGCCCTTTGAGGCGCCGCTAAAATGCTCCGCCAGTCCTGCACAGTTTACGTCATTTTCCACCTCACAAGGCAGATGAAACCGCTCCTCCAATGTCTTTTTAATTTCTGTTCCCGTATAATGGGGAATCAGAGGCGCTGCATAAGTAATACGCCCCTTTTCACAGTCTACCATTCCCGCTGTGGACACACAGATACCCTCCGGTTTATATGTATTCAAAAACTCTTCCACAATGGCTTCTGCTTTCTTCATAATCCCCGGGCCGCCGTGCTTCTGGGCTTCCGTCGGCATTTCTCCTGTGGTAAGAAAGGTTCCGTCTTCCCTAATCATGCCGTATTTTATGGACGTACCGCCAATATCAATACAGATATATGTCTTCATGTGCCAACTCCTTACAGCTTATTTTATCTTAATCTTAAAAATTGCCTTCTTAATGGTCACCGGCTCTTTCACCTGTACAGCCGTTCTGTGTGCATCTTTTGGATAACACAGCAGGAAATCCCCTTCTGTCAGCACTACATGGCTGTTTGATTCTCCCTCCAAAGGCAGAAAATCATCTTTTTCCACAAACTCCTTTTGCTCCATATTGTCAATAAAATTTACATCAATCTGCTCCGGACCTCTGAGCATAAAATGCAAATCCAGATACTGACGGTGTGCTTCCCAGAATCTTTCCTCCGGTGTCGTTGTCTTATATTCTACAATATTTACAAACAGGTTGTCACCTTCAATTTCATGACTGCCCTTTTCAAAAGCCAGCAAATCATGTTCTTTTGCATACGCAAAACATTTTAAAACTTCTTCTTCCAGATAACCGTAATCCTTTAAATCTCTGATATTTCCAAATACCATAATCCTGTTCTCCTTTTTTTATCCGCGTCAAAAAGCCGCAAATCCATACTCAGCCCGGACTGTGAAATCCGGGCTGAATCCTTCCTGTATCAAATTCCTTTTATCAGTTTTTGTAAATAGTTGTAAACTCTGCAGGCTTTGATGTATCGCCTTTTACCTTTCTCCAGATAATACTTGCCGGTATACCTACTACTAAGGATACTGCAATAGAGATAATGGAGTAAGACCAAATAGATACCTTATCTGCCGGTACAAAGTATTTGATGTAAACCATAACTCCGGAAGCTGCAATAAAGGCCAGTGTTGCGCCAAAGGTATTTGCCACCTTGGTAAATGCACCCAGAATAAATGTACCGATAAGAATACCCAGTACCAGACCCATAAATCCGTTGAACCATTCGTAAGCAGATTTTACTCCGCCGTTTGCCAGTACCATAGCAACTACGATAGAGAAAATACCTACAATCAGGGATACCCACTGTCCAATCTTTGTCTGCTTTTCAAAGCTGAGTTTCTTCTTAGACAGACGTTCCTGAATATCCAGTGTCCAGCTGGATGCTACAGAGTTCAGACCTGTAGACAATGTAGACTGTGCAGCTGCGTAAATGGCTGCCAGTAAAAGTCCTGTAATACCTACCGGAAGTTCAAACGCAATCCATGACGCAAAAATCTGGTCCTGCTGCGCTGCCGGCGGAAGCTGATTTCCCTGTACCTGGTAAAATACATACAAACCGGTACCAATCAGATAGAATACGGTCGCAATAAAGATAGAAAGCGCACCGTTTGCCAACATCATCTTATTTAATTTCTTTGTATCTGTTGTAGTTGTAAAACGCTGTACAATATCCTGACTGGATACATAAGAACCCATAGTGTTAAATCCTGCACCTACAATTAACAGGAATACACTGTCTTTTAAAATGTTCGCATCGAAAATCGGCTGATTTTCTGCCAGGAACTTGTGGTTTGCTGTAAACTCGTGGAAAATAGCTCCGATTCCTCCGTCAATATTGGAAATGAGGAAAATCAAACCAAAAGTTACACCAATCAGCAGTACAGAGCCCTGAATAAAGTCTGTCCACAATACAGATTTTAAACCGCCTGTATAGGAGTAAATAATAGCAATTACACCCATGATGATAATTAAAATGTTTACATTCACTCCCATGAGTTTAGAAAGTACCATACATGGCAGGTACATAATAATGGACATACGTCCAATCTGATATACAATAAACATAACGGCGCCCAGAACACGAAGTCCCTTGCTGTTGAAACGCAGTTCCAGATAATGATAAGCAGTATCAATATCCAGCTTGCTGTAAATCGGCAGGAAGAACCGAATCGTAATCGGAATTGCCAGCAGCATACCAAGCTGTGCAAACCACATAATCCAGGTTCCTGCATAAGAGTTTCCTGCCAGTGACAGGAAGGAAATCGGACTCAACAGCGTTGCAAAAATGGAAACAGAAGTTACCCACCACGGTACAGTGCCGTCTCCTTTGAAATATTCTTTTCCCTTCATTTCCTTCTTCGCGAAATGAAGTCCGGCAAACAATACTGCTGCCAGGTAAACAATTAAAATGACTAAGTCAATGACTGTAAATCCCTGCATGAATTTTCTCCCTCTTTAAACTTTTGTCTTTTAAATATCTTACAGATATTTTGCCTTGGCAGCCTTTACCATATCGGCTGCTTCTCTTGCAATCGCTTTATCTGCTTCCTGGAGATTTTCCAGCGGAAGACGAACACCGCCTAAATCCAGATTTTCGTTGATACGAAGAATTTCTTTTGCTACTGCATACATATTTGCATGGCTGGAGCACATTTTGTAGATAATTTCATTGATATCATACTGTAATTCTGTTGCTTTTTCTCTTTCACCAGCAGCAATCAGATCATTTAATTTCAGGAATAATTCCGGCATTACACCGTATGTTCCGCCGATACCTCCGTCAGCGCCAATAGCACGTCCTGCCACAAACTGCTCGTCCGGACCATTAAATACCACAAATTCTCCTTTTGCAGCTTTTCCTGCTGCCTTGAACATCTGAATATCCTGTGTAGGCATGGAGGAATTCTTTACAGCTACCACTCTTGGGTTCTTCATCATTTCCGCAAACAGGCTCATAGTCAGAGCAGTTCCTGCCAACTGCGGAATATTGTAGATAACAAAGTCTGTATTCGGAGCAGCTGCGCTGATGGCATTCCAGTATGCAGCAATGGAATATTCCGGCAGGCGGAAATAAATAGGCGGAATAGACGCAATTGCATCAACCCCTACGCTTTCAGAATGTTTGGCCAGTTCCACACTGTCTTTTGTATTGTTGCATGCGACATGGTTGATAACTGTCAGTTTACCTTTTGCCACTGCCATTACATTTTCAATGATAATTTTACGTTCTTCTACTCCCTGGTAAATACATTCCCCTGAAGAACCGTTCACATAAACGCCCTTTACACCTTTGTCAATGAAATACTGTGTCAACGCACGCACACGCTCCGGACTTACATTTCCTTCCTCATCATAGCAGGCATAAAAAGCCGGAATAATTCCTTTGTACTTATCTAAGTTTCCCATGTTCTTTTCCTCCTTGACATTTTGTCTTTAAACTTTAAATTAACTTTCTGCTTTTGCCATTTCCTCTGTAAAAGACTTTGTGATTAACTGCGGACGGGTGATAATGGAGCCTACCACCACGCTGTAGCAGCCAAGTTCTACCACACGCCTTGCTTTTTCGGGGGTATTGATATTTCCTTCAGCAATTACATGATGTTTTACATTTTTCAGAATTGTGCGGATAATCTCAAAATCATTTTCCTCAATTCTGTCTCCCTTACTGTGTTCTGTATAACCCACAAGGGTTGTTCCTATAAAGTCAAAACCAAGCTCGTCTGCATGAAGTGCCTCTTCTACGGTAGAGCAATCAGCCATCAACAACTGATTCGGGTATTTTTCTCGAATGTCGTGATAAAATTCATCCAGTGTTACACCTCCCGGACGCAGTTCAATGGTGGCGTCAATGGCAATAATTTCCGGTTTGACTTCCATCAATTCATCTACTTCCTTCATGGTCGGTGTAATGTACACCTTGCTGTCTTCGTAATCACGCTTCACAATGCCAATCACCGGAAGATCCACGTTCTTTTTAATCTCCTCAATATCTTCCTTTGTGTTGGCACGGATTCCCATAGCGCCTCCTTCTTTCGCCGCTCTTGCCATTCTTCCCATAATAAAAGAGGAATGCAGCGGTTCATGTGGAAGTGCCTGACAGGATACGATTAAATGTCCCCTGAGCTGCTCTAATTTCTGTTCCATAATGCTCTCCTTTCTGCTTGCGCTTTTCTGGAACTTAGTATAACACCTCTGAAACGTTTTTCAATATTTTATAAAATTTTGAAACACTTTTCATACCATTTGTCATTTTATCCAATTTAACACTTTTTTTAAGCTGTATTTTTTAATAATCTGCACAGCACTTGAAAGTTCTTTCACTTTTTTAAGTATTCATTGAATTAATTTCTTTCAGGAATTATAATGGAAACAAACGAATTTTACATTTAAACCAAATAGAAGGAGAAGGTATCATGATTATTAAAAACGGCCTGGTCTTCCAGGAGGACGGAACTTTCCGTCAACAAGATTTATATGTAGAAAACGGCAAAATTGCCGCATCCGAAGCAGAAATAACAGATAAAACAGAAGTAGACGCTTCCGGTTTGAAAGTCATTCCCGGTCTGGTAGATGTACACAGCCACGGCGCTTTTGGCCATGATTTTTGCGACGCAGACCCCGAAGGCTTAAAAGTAATATTGCAGTATGAAAAGGAACACGGCGTTACCTCTTACTGTCCCACCTCTATGACTCTTGCAAAAGAAAAACTGCTTGATATTTTTGCAACTGCTGCTAAAATAGACGAAAGCCCGGAACTGTCCCGCATTATCGGCGTCAATATGGAAGGACCGCTGATTGATATTAAAAAGAAAGGCGCTCAGGCCGGTGATTATATCCGTGTTCCGGATGCTTCCTTTTTCCGTAAGTGCAACGAAGCGTCCGGAAATCAGATAAAACTTGTCACTCTTGCCCCAAATGTGGATAATGCCTTTGAATTTATTGAGGAAGTGAAAGACGAAGTTATGGTTTCCATTGGACATACCACAGCTAACTACGATTGTGCGAAAAAAGCTATGGACTTGGGTGCAAAACATGTCACTCATCTGTACAATGCCATGCCTCCTTTCGCCCACAGAGACCCGGGGGTTGTAGGGGCTGCCTGTGATACGCCGGACTGTATGGTAGAACTTATCTGTGATGGATTCCACATTCATCCGTCAACTATCCGCACGACTTTTAAAATGTTCGGTGAAGAAAGAGTTGTCCTTATCAGTGATTCCATGATGGCCACTGGCATGCCAAACGGCAAATATGAACTGGGAGGACAGGAAGTCACTATGAAAGACCATTTTGCCGCACTGGCTGACGGTACCTTGGCAGGCTCGGCTACCAATCTTTTCGACTGTATGAAAAATGCTATGAAGTTTGGTATTTCCGAGGCTGCTGCAATCTTTGCCGCAACCAGAAATCCTGCAAAAAGCATTGGAGTATACGATAAAGTCGGTTCTCTTACACCGGGAAAATTTGCGGATATGGTGCTGGTTGATGAAAATTATGAGATTAAACAGGTGATTTAAAAGAATACACGGATTATACTCCCCTTTATAACGAATAGAGCAAAAGAAGAAGTTGCGTTATGTTCCACACACAAACTTCTTCTTTTGTTTTTTTTACTCAGATAAAAAATCGTCTAAATCTTGTAAAATCTCCTCAATAACCTCTTCCGGCAATCCCAATCCTTCTGCGATTTCTGCCCTACTTTTTCCTCTTTGTACATGATTCTGTATCAATTCACAGAGCATATTTCTTCTCCCCTTTGCAAGTCCTTCCCTATTCCCTTCTTCCCAGGCCTCTTCCCTCTCCTGCCTCATATGCTTTTCCTGGTCATACTCAAATATACTCATGTTCTTTGCCTCCGCTCGATTCTTCTCCAGAAATTCTTTCAGTATCCCTTCCCTTATACACTCTTCTTTTATGGTATACAAATCAGACAGTCTTAAGATTTTCCTGTCCGGCT
>ENA-ORRZ01001247-ORRZ01001247.1-human-gut-metagenome-genome-assembly--contig:-NODE-1247-length-17333-cov-3.251013_pt1 | contig 17333 bp, 18 predicted proteins | sample MGYA00242185_ERZ509152 | MGnify/ENA primary metagenome ERZ509152 (study PRJEB26280, sample SAMEA2338668) | human gut metagenome | biome: human gut; feature: human-associated habitat; material: faeces... | reverse complement strand
AAACTGGGGTTCGCTGATCTTAACGCTGATAATGGCTGTTAAGCCCTCACGGATATCTTCACCTGAAAGACTTTCTTCATTGTCCTTTAACAGCTTGTTCTTTCTCGCATAGTCATTAAAGGTCTTTGTAAGGGCATTCTTAAAGCCGGTAAGGTGGGTACCGCCTTCCGGAGTATTGATGTTATTTACAAATGTATAAATGTTCTCTGTATAGGAGTCATTATGCTGCATGGAAACCTCTACATAAACGCCTTCTTTTGTACCTTCACAGTAAAGAACATTTTCATAAAGAGGTGCTTTTCCCTTGTTTAAGTAGGTAACGAACTCGCGGATACCACCTTCATAGTGGAAAGTTTCTTCTTTCTTTTCTTCTCTGTCATCTCTTAAAATGATCTTTAAGTTCTTAGTGAGGAAAGCAGTCTCTCTTAAACGGATTCTTAATGTATCATAATCATATACGGTTTCCTCAAAGATCTCCTTATCCGGAAGGAAGGTAACAGTAGTACCATGCTTATCTGCGCTGCAGTTTCCTACCACTTTTAACGGATAGCAGACTTTGCCCCTTTCATAACGCTGTTTATAAATATTTCCATCACGGTATACTAAAACTTCCAGCCATTCAGACAATGCATTTACAACAGATGCGCCTACACCGTGAAGACCGCCGGATACTTTATAACCGCCATTTCCGAACTTACCACCTGCGTGAAGGATGGTAAATACAACCTCTACTGCAGGAAGTCCTGCTTTTTTCTGGATATCTACCGGAATTCCACGTCCATCATCAATTACGGTAATGGAATTGTCCGGATTAATGGTCACATCAATGGAATCGCAGTATCCTGCCAGCGCCTCATCCACTGCGTTATCTACGATCTCATAAACCAGATGATGGAGTCCGCGGGCAGATGTGCTGCCAATGTACATGCCAGGACGTTTTCTGACCGCCTCAAGTCCTTCCAGAATCTGAATCTGATCTGCTCCGTACTGCTCTCCCATGTTCTATATCTTCCTTTCTTTTTCAGTCAGCAGCCTTACGGTCTTTTACCGTTTTTCTGCAGCCTGTATATCTGTATAATTTAATTTTGGCTTGTAACTTTTCCCTCTTCCACCTTGAATATCTTGTCAATGTGGAACCTGTGGTTCACAAAATCCTCCAGACCGGTACAGGTGATCATAGTCTGGATATCCTGTATGGCATCTAAAAGCTGGTTCTGACGGCTGCTGTCAAGTTCTGACAGCACATCATCCAGCAGAAGCACCGGAGCATCCCGGCTGATCTTTTTGACCAGCTCCAGCTCGGAAAGCTTTAAAGATAATGCAGCTGTCCTCTGCTGGCCCTGGGAACCAAATTTCCGGATATCTGCGCCATTGACAATAAAATTCAGGTCATCCCTGTGGGGGCCTGTCAGTGTGAGTCTCTGCCTCAGCTCCTGGTTCCGGTTCCGGGAAAGCTCTGCTTCAAAGGTTTCCGGCGTCACATTGGGTTCATACCGGATCTCAAGCTCCTCCCTTTCACCGGAAAGATGAAAATGGATCTCACGGATCAGCTCGTTTAATTCCTCCACAAAACGGGTCCGGAGCCGGATCAGCTCGCTTCCGAACCGCACCAGCTGCAAATCCCAGATATTTAAGGTCTCCTTTAAGGACGGATCCGAATCCATCTCCTTTAAAAGCTTATTTCTCTGGACCACCACCCGGTTATACTGGACCAGATCGTATACATACACCTTGTTCAGCTGGCAGAGCTCCAGGTCCAGGAACCTTCTCCGCTCAGCCGGTCCGTTTTTTATGATGTTTAAGTCCTCGGGGGAGAAAAAGATCACATTGACGATCCCAAACAGCTCGCTGGCCTTTTTTATTGGGACGCCGTTGACGGCCACGCCCTTGGTCCGGTTCTTTTTCAGATGCATATCGATCCGGTATGGGATCCCGTCCCGCCGGACGGTCATCTTAATATGGGATTCCTCCTCCCCGAACCGGACGATCTCCTTATCCTTGCTCCCTTTATGGGACTTGGTGGTGCTGCATACATAAACGGCTTCCAGGATATTGGTCTTTCCCTGGGCATTGTCGCCGTAAAGCACATTGGTCCCGCTGTGGAAGTCCATATGTAACTGCTTATAATTCCTGTAATTCAGAAGCTCGATCGACTCAATGAACATGAAACCGTACCCTTATTTTTCTATCTGAAATTCCTTTCCGCCAAAGGATACCACATCGCCCGGATAAAGCTTCTTTCCCCTCTGGAGCTCCGCCGCTCCGTTGACAGAAACCTTTCCATCCTGGATCACGATCTTGGCCTCCACACCGGAATCCACCAGGCCGGCCAGCTTAAGAGCCTGGCCCAGCTTTATAAAATCATCCTTTAAATGAATCTTTTCCATTTTTTTCCTTTCTATTCCATACCAGGAGTATATACCATTACCAGGTATATGTTTATACCGCCGCCGCGTTGAAGTTCACCGGCAGGATCAGGTAAATATATGTTTCCTCCTCATCCTTAATAAAGCAGGGGGACTTGGGGTTCATCATATAAAGCGTCACATTTTCGTCGTCGATGATCCGCAGGGCGTCGATGAGGAATTTGGGATTGAAGCCGATCATCAGATCCTGGCCGGTCTTGTGGATCAGGATCTCTGCATTCATAGTTCCAAAGCTGGAATTCAGCTTCAGGGCCATTTTTGATTCCTCGATGTTTAAAATGATCGGTTTTTTATCATTTTCCCGAATCAGGATGCTGGCTCTTTCGATGCAGTCTAAGAATTCCTTTTTATTTACAGAGATCTTGGTGGCGTAATCGCTGGACAGCATCTGGTCCACCTTAAAATATTCTCCCTCGATCAGGCGGGAAACCACGATCGTATCGTCAAATTCAAATAAAATATGGTTGGCGCCGAAGTAGATCTGCACCTCTTTTTCATTGTCTCCAGTCAGGATCTTGCTGATCTCGTTTAAGGTTTTTCCCGGAACGATGACCTTTGTATTTTCATAGGTATCTTTTAAAAGGATCTTCCGGATCGCCATCCGGTGGCCGTCTAAGGATACCACTCTTAAGGAATCGCCGTTTACTTCAAACAGCTCTCCGGTCATCATTTTATTGCTGTCGTTGACAGAAATGGAAAAAATCGTCTGTCGGATCAGCTCCTTTAATGTAAACTGGGACAGACAGATATATTTATTCTTTTCAATATAGGGGAGATAAGAGAATTCGTCCCCGTCTTTTCCCTGGATCCGGAATACAGAGTTGTCACAGGTGATGGTGGTGTTGTATTTTTCATCGGATTCGATGGTCACCATGGAATCTCCATCGGATAATTTTCTGGTAATCTCAGAAAAAAGCTTTGCATCTAAGGCGATTTTTCCTTTTTCAAGAATATTTCCTTCAACTTTTGTTTCGATCCCCAGCTCCATATCGTTACCGGTCAGCTTGATGACATCGGTGGATGCGTCGATCAGGATACATTCCAGAATAGGCATGGTTGTTTTTGAGGGAACGGCTTTTAAAACAATATTAATGCCGTTTAGTAAAGCGGCTTTTTGAAATGTCAGTTTCATAGATGTTGATAACTTCCTTTCTGGCTGGCGACAGGTTTAATAGAGAAATATATAAAAGATTTTCGTCGCAATCGTCGTAGGGGCTGTGAATTTGTGAATAAGCGTAAAATTGCTGAAATATAAAGGATTTTCCACGTTGAACAAGCTGTGGGTAACCTTAAGATTCAGGATGAATAACTTAAGAAGTATCCACAAGGGGAAAATCTGAAAAAAATTTCAGCTGCTTATCCACAAATTTTTCACGGGTATTCCACAAGGCTGTCCACAGATCAGTGAGGATTGATCTTTTTCTTTAAGATATCCACAGTGTTCTGAAGATTTTCATCGGTCTTTAAACGGTCGGCGATCTTCTTCGTTCCGTGGATGATCGTGGTGTGGTCGCGGCCTCCCAGGGCTTTGCCGATATTCTGGAGGGACTCGGTCGTCATATCGCCGCAGAGATACATCACGATCTGCCGGGGGAATACCAGCTCCTTGCTGCGCTTCTGGCCGATGATATCCAGGGTATTGATCCCAAAATGCTCCGCCACCACATTAAGGATCAGCTGGGGAGTCACTTCCTTCACGGCATTGGGGGAGATCAGGTCCTTTAAGGCCTCCTCCGCCAGCTCGATATTGATCTCGCGGTTGTTCAGCTTGCTTAAGGCTACAATTTTTGTAAGGGCTCCCTCCAGCTCACGGATATTGGATTTAATGTTGGAGGCGATGTATTTGATCACTTCATTATCAATATTATAGCCCTCCAGCTCCTCCTTTTTCCGAAGGATCGCCATCCGTGTCTCATAGTCTGGCTGCTGGATATCCACAGTCAGACCCCACTCGAACCGGGAGCGGAGACGGTCCTCCAGGGTCTCGATCTCTCTGGGCGGGCGGTCTGAGGAGATGATGATCTGTTTTTTTGCCTCATAAAGGGCGTTGAAGGTGTGGAAAAACTCCTCCTGGGTACTTTCTTTTCCAATGATGAACTGGATATCGTCAATGAGGAGGACGTCGTTGGTCCGGTATTTTTCACGGAATTCCGTGGTGGAAACATTGTTTTTATTACGGATGGCGTCGATCAGCTCATTGGTGAATTTCTCAGAGGTCACATAGAGGATCTTGGCGCTGGGATTGTTTTTTAGGATAAAATGGGCCACTGAATGCATCAGATGGGTCTTTCCCAGTCCCACGCCTCCATAAATAAAGAGCGGATTGTAGATCTCTCCTGGGGATTCGGCCACAGCCAGGGATGCGGCGTGGGCCAGGTTGTTATTTTTTCCCACCACAAAGGTGTCAAAGGTATAGCGGGGATTCAGATTGGCGTTCTGGATCGCCAGCTGGCTAACGGCAGCCGTGTGGTTCTGGATCAGCTTTTTTTCCGGTTCCTCCTCTTTGATGCTGTCTTTGGGGATAAATGTGATCTCACAGGAGATCCCGGTCAGCTCTTCAATGGTAACTTTCAACAAAAACTCGTATTTTTTTTTCACATACTCCAGAAACAGGGCGTCGGGCACCAGGATGGTGAGGATATGTTTATCCACAGAATATGGCTTCAAAGGCAGCAGCCACGTCTTGTAGGACACATCGGTGACATCGTGCTCCTCCTTGATATTTAAAAGGATCGCGTCCCATTTCTCTAAAATTTTCTCCAGCATATCTGTACTCCTAAATATGTGTATAAACCTGTGCATAACTGTGGATAAGTTTTGGACCCGTCCACAAAAGCACATAAACCCAATCTAATATCATTTTACAATAATCCGATGGAATTTTCAATGAAAAGATTCAATCCACAAATTATCCGCAGGTTATCCAGAAAGTTATCCACAGTTTGTCCACAAATTGGGGATAATTATTTTTCATAGGAATGGGGAAAACTTTATTGACATTTTCCCATGGTTTTGTATAATGCGTGTGTGACTATATTGCATTGTATCTTTTTTTTATAAGAAAAGAACAGTAGCAGGAGGAAGATCATGAAAATTGAAAAGAAAGTCTTAGACATGTCCCTTGCCGGGATCTTCACGGCCGTCATCATTGCCATGTCAGTAGTACCGTTCCTGGGCTACATCCCCCTTGGCTTTATGAATGCCACCATCATCCATGTCCCGGTCATCATCGGCGCGCTCCTTCTTGGCCCTAAATACGGCGCGTATCTGGGCCTTGTATTCGGGATCACCAGTCTGGTCCGGGCGACGCTTACGCCTACGGTGACATCCTTTGTATTCAGCCCCTTTGTGACCATTGGCGGATACAGCGGGAATATGTGGAGCGTGGTGATCTCCATCGTCCCCAGAGTCCTGATCGGAGTGGCGGCGTACTACGTGTATGAGCTGGTCTTAAAGCTCGCCCGTGGAAAAAAGGGCGGCCAGACCGTGGCCCTTGGCCTGGCTGGTATCGCAGGTTCCATGACCAATACGATCCTGGTAATGAACGGCATCTACTTTTTCTTTGGAAACAGCTATGCCGCAGCCTCAAATAAAGTGGTGGCCCGCCTTTATGATATGATCCTGGGAGTGATCGTGGGCTTCGGGATCCCGGAGGCCATTGTGGCGGCGATCCTGACCACAGCCATTGTAAAGGCGCTTTTAAAGGTAAAAAACCATTAGTTAAAAAAAACGTTTCTTATTATATAATAGGAAGATACTAAATATAGTGACAAATAAGAAAATAAATACATTTTCTTGCGGAGCGGGAATTTCCCGCTCCTTTTTTGGCTTTTTCCCGAAATTTAGTCTTGACGAAGCCGCATAACTTCTATATAATTGAAATGATGTTTCATCATGTCTAAGTTTATACAGTACATGAAAAAAGGTACTTGGAATTTATAGTAAGAGGAGGTGCCGGGATTATGAAGATGACATTTCAGCCGAAAAATACTCAGAGAAAAAGAGTTCATGGTTTCAGAGCGAGAATGAGCAGCGCAGGCGGAAGAAAAGTTTTAGCTGCCAGAAGAGCAAAAGGTAGAGCCAGATTATCAGCTTAATGAATCCAAGAGAGTATCCGGAAGTTTAGGAAAACTTTTGGGTACTCTTATTTTTTGAGGTTTCTATGAAGAGATTTCATTCGTTAAAGAAAAACAGCGAGTTCCAGGCGGTCTACCGCCAGGGAAGGTCCTATGCAAATAAGTACCTGGTCATGTATGTGCTGGATACGGACCGAAAGGGAGCCAGGATCGGGATCTCTGTCAGTAAGAAGGTCGGCAACAGCGTCGTAAGACACCGGTTTGCCAGGCTTGTGCGGGAGAGCTTCCGTTTAAACGAAGACATGCTGGAGGATGGAAAAGACATCGTTGTGGTTGCGCGGGCCGCGGCCAGAGACAAAAAATTCGACAAAATTGAAAGTGCGTTTCTGCACTTATGCGGACTTCATAACATTTTAAAAGAATCGAAGTGAGAGGTTTGGTAAAAAAAGTATTAATGGGCATGGTGAGGTTTTACAGAAAGTTTATTTCGCCGTGTATTGGCCCTCACTGTATCTACACGCCTACGTGCTCCCAATACGCCTTGGAAGCACTGGAAAAGTATGGCGCTGTAAAGGGTACGTATCTTGCTTGCAGGCGGATCCTTCGCTGTCATCCGTTTGCAAAAGGCGGTTATGATCCAGTTCCGTAGGAAACCCAGGAGGTTACAGCTATGATATTGACAAAAGCAGGGTCTATTTTAGGACCGATTGCTACCGTCCTTGGATATATCATGGATATCCTGTTCCGGTTTACGGATATCTTTGGTATTTTCAACGTGGGCTTATGTATCATCTTGTTTACCATCGTAATGAAGACTCTGATGATCCCTCTTACGATCAAGCAGCAGAAGACTACGAAGCTCATGTCTGTGATGAACCCTGAAATTCAGGCGATCCAGAAAAAGTATAAGGGAAAAACAGATAACGAGTCCTTACAGCGCCAGAACGTGGAGGTTCAGGCGGTTTATGAAAAGTACGGCACCAGCATGACAGGCGGCTGTCTGCCCCTGCTGATCCAGATGCCGATCCTGTTTGCCTTATACCGTGTGATCTATAATATTCCGGCTTACGTTCCGTCTGTCCGGGTATATTTTGACAATGTGGTCATCCCGTTAATGGGACAGGCCGGTTACGCAGAAAAGATGCAGGGCATTACCAATATTGCCACAGCAGCAGCGGTGAAATCCATTGAGACCTTTGATTTTGCCAGCGCCGACAAGATGGTGGACCTGCTTTATAAATTCACGACTGCTCAGTGGCAGGAGTTAGAGGGACTGTTCCCGGCTATTTCCAGTGTGATCGCGGAAAATGCCAGCGTGATCGAGCGGATGAACACCTTCTGCGGCTTAAATATGGCCGAAGCTCCCGGTTGGGCTCCGTCTCTGGCATGGAGCATTCCGATCCTGGCAGCCCTTACCCAGTGGCTCAGTACAAAGCTGATGCAGGGCCAGCAGCCTAAGCCGGATCCGGATAACCCGACAGCCCAGTCCATGCAGATGATGATGGTCACCATGCCTCTGTTCTCTGCCTTTATCTGTATCACCATGCCGGCCGGTCTTGGTATTTACTGGATCGCCACCAGCGTTGTGCAGATCATCCAGCAGCTTCTTGTAAATTCTTATATGGATAAGATCGACATCGACGAGATGGTGAAGAAGAATCTGGAAAAGGTGAATAAGAAACGTGCCAAGCAGGGACTTCCTCCGGCAAAGATCACCCAGAATGCTACCGCTTCCTTAAAATCCATTAAGGAAGAGGAGGAAAGGGAAAAGGCTGCGGAGGAGATCCGCCGGGAAAAGACTGCAAAGCAGATCGAGGAATCCAAGCGTTTTTACAATGAGACTGCGAAGCCGGGCAGCCTTGCAGCCAAGGCGGCCATGGTCCAGAAGTATAACGAAGCACATGAAAAGCGTGGAAAGAACAAATAGGGGGATTCTGTTATGGAAATGATTACAGTAACGGCAAAGACTGTGGAAGATGCCATCACCCAGGCATCGGTGCAGCTGGGCGTCAGCAGCGACAGACTTCAGTATGAGGTGGTTGAAAAGGGAAGCGCAGGTGTGCTGGGCGGACTTTTCGGCTCCCGGCCGGCGATCATCCGTGCGAAAAAAATAGAAACCGTCGATGATAAAGCAGTCGAGTTCTTAAATTCCGTTTTTGACGCCATGGGCATTTCCGTTGATGTGGAGACGAAGCTCAATGAGGAGGAAAAGGAGCTGGAGGTAAATCTTACCGGCGGCGAAATGGGGATCCTCATTGGAAAGCGGGGACAGACCCTGGATTCCTTACAGTACCTGGTAAGTCTTGTGGTCAATAAAAAGACTGACGAGTATTTACGGGTAAAGCTGGATACGGAAAATTACCGTGCCAGAAGGAAGGAGACCCTGGAGACCCTGGCGAAGAATATTGCCTATAAGGTAAAGAGAACGAAGCGTTCTGTCGCTCTGGAGCCCATGAATCCTTATGAGAGACGGATCATCCATTCCGCCTTACAGAACGATAAATATGTGTTTACAAGAAGCGAGGGCGAGGAGCCGTTCCGCCATGTGGTGATCTCATTAAAAAGGGAAGAGCGCAGGGAAAGACGGCCCAGACCGGACCGCAGCAGAAATCCGGAAGAGTAAAAGCATATAAGAAAATCAGAAGGGGTTGCCTGGGGCAGCCCCTTTGTGCTATTATAAAGGACGATAATTGAGGAAAAATGCCCTGGAACAGGAGAAGAGTATGATTCATACGGATACCATTGCGGCCATTGCCACAGCCATGGGAAATTCCGGCATCGGCATTGTGCGGATCAGCGGCCAGGAGGCCGTGGCGGTTGCCGACCGGATCTTTAAGGAAAAAGGAAAACAGGAGACGCTGGAGGGATCTCCCCGCCATACGATCCATTACGGATATATTTATGACGGGGACCAGGTGGTGGACGAGGTCCTGGTGATGCTGATGCGGGGGCCAAGGAGCTTTACAGCAGAGGATACGGTGGAGATCGACTGCCATGGAGGCATGCTTGTGACACGGCGGATCCTGGAAACTGTATTAAAGGCAGGCGCCAGGCTGGCAGAACCCGGTGAATTTACAAAACGGGCGTTTTTAAATGGAAGGATCGACCTGTCCCAGGCGGAAGCCGTCATCGACGTGATCAACGCGAAAAATGAGTATGCGCTGAAATCCTCGGTGGGCCAGCTCCGGGGGAGCGTTTCAAAAAAGATCAGGGAATTACGGGAAAAGATCCTGTATGAGATCGCCTTTATTGAATCAGCCCTGGATGATCCGGAGCATATTTCTCTGGATGGCTATGGGGAAAGACTGCTCATCGGAGTCCAGAAAATGGAGCAGGAGCTGTCCAGGCTGATCCGGTCATCAGCCAATGGACGCGTGGTATCGGAAGGGATCCGGACCGTGATCCTGGGAAAGCCCAACGCGGGAAAATCTTCTCTGATGAACGTTTTAGTAGGAGAGGACCGGGCCATTGTGACGGATATAGCCGGGACAACCCGGGATATCCTGGAGGAGCATATTTATCTCCAGGGGATCAGCCTCAACGTGGTGGACACGGCCGGGATCCGTTCCACCAGCGACGTGGTGGAAAAAATTGGCGTGGAGCGGGCCATGGAGGCAGCCAGGGACGCGGACCTTATTATTTATGTGGTGGACGGATCCAGGGAACTGGATGAAAACGACCTTCAGATCATGGAGCTGATCCGGGAGCGGAAGGCTGTGGTCCTTTTAAATAAGAGCGATCTGGAGCCGGTGGTATCCCTGGAGGAGATCGCGGAAAAATCGGGCCACCGGGTGATCTCCATTTCAGCCAAGGAGGAGACGGGGATCGACCAGTTGGAGGAGGAGATCAAGTCCCTGTTTTACGAGGGGGAGATCGACTTCAACGATCAGATCCTGATCACCAATGTGCGCCACGCGGAGGCCCTGCGGGAAGCCTATGACAGCATCCGTATGGTGGAAAACAGCATCGAAAGCGGAATGCCCGAGGACTTCTTTTCCATCGATCTGATGAATGCCTACGAAAAGCTGGGGCTCATTGTGGGAGAAGCGGTGGAGGACGATCTGGTCAACGAGATCTTCAGCAAGTTCTGTATGGGAAAATAGAGAGTTAGAAAAGAGGAAGTCTATGCCTTTTTTAGAGGAAAGCTATGACATTGCCGTCGTAGGAGCCGGACATGCCGGATGTGAGGCGGCGCTGGCGGCAGCCAGACTGGGATTTGAGACCATTATGTTCACGGTCAGCGTGGACAGTATCGCTCTCATGCCCTGCAACCCCAACATCGGCGGCAGCTCCAAGGGCCATCTGGTGAGGGAGCTGGACGCTCTGGGCGGCGAGATGGGCAAAAATATCGATAAGACATTTATCCAGTCAAAAATGTTAAATGAATCCAAGGGGCCGGCGGTCCATTCTCTGCGGGCCCAGGCCGATAAACAGGATTATACCAGTGAGATGCGGCGTGTTCTGGAGAATACGGACCATCTGACCATCCGGCAGGCGGAAATATCGGAAATTTTAACTGAACCGGCAGAAGAGGGCGGAGAGAAAAAGCGGATCACAGGGGTGAAGGCCCTGTCGGGCGCTGTGTACCACTGCCGGGCTGTGGTGCTGGCCACCGGTGTGTATCTGGGAGCCAGATGTGTGTACGGGGACGTGAGCAATCCTACCGGGCCCAACGGCCTTCAGGCGGCCAACCATCTGACGGATTCTCTGAAGGAGCATGGGATCGAGATGTACCGGTTTAAGACGGGGACTCCGGCCCGGGCTGACCGCCGTTCCATCGACTTTTCAAAGATGGAGGAGCAGTTTGGAGATAAACGGGTCGTTCCGTTTTCCTTCTCCACGGATCCGGAGACGGTGCAGAGAGAGCAGGTCTCCTGCTGGCTTACTTATACGAATGAAAAGACCCATGAGATCATACGGGAAAATCTGGACCGTTCCCCACTGTTTTCCGGGGCCATCGAGGGGACTGGCCCCAGGTACTGTCCGTCCATTGAGGATAAGGTGGTAAAATTCCCCGATAAGGAGCGCCATCAGGTCTTTGTGGAGCCGGAGGGACTGTACACCAATGAAATGTATCTGGGCGGCATGTCCAGCTCCCTGCCCGAGGACGTCCAGTACGCCATGTACCGGACGGTGCCGGGGCTGGAGAACGTGAAGATCGTAAGGAACGCCTATGCCATTGAATACGACTGTATCAATCCCAGACAGTTAGACGCATCCCTGGAATTTAAGGCCATCAGCGGCCTGTTTTCCGGCGGCCAGTTCAACGGCAGCTCCGGCTATGAGGAGGCGGCTGTCCAGGGCTTTATGGCCGGTGTCAACGCCGCCAGGAAGCTGCAGGGAAAGGAGCCTGTGATCTTAGACCGCTCCCAGGCGTATATCGGCGTGCTGATCGACGATCTGGTGACTAAAGAAAACCATGAGCCGTACCGGATGATGACCTCCAGGGCCGAATACCGGCTGCTCCTGCGTCAGGACAACGCGGACCTGCGGCTGAGGAAGATCGGTCATGAGATCGGACTTGTGAGCGAGGAGCAGTATCAGTACGTTCTCTGGAAGGAAGAGGCTATACAGAAGGAAATGGAGCGTCTGGAAAAGAGGACTGTGGGAGCCGGAGAGCAGGTACAGGACTTTTTAGCACGGCATAACAGCACATTGCTAAAATCCGGTACGACCCTTGCAGAGCTGATCCGGCGGCCGGAGCTGGGATATGAGGCATTAAAGGAGCTGGATCCGGAGAGGCCCAGCCTCCCATGGGATGTCTGTGAACAGGTTGACATAAATCTTAAATATGCGGGATACATCCGGCGTCAGATGCAGCAGGTGACACAGTTTAAGAAGCTGGAGAGCCGTAAGCTGCCGGTGGATTTTGATTACTCCACTGTGAAAAGCCTCCGGAATGAGGCGGTACAGAAGCTGAACCTTTATCAGCCTTTGAACATCGGTCAGGCGTCCCGGATCTCTGGCGTGTCTCCGGCAGATATTTCGGTCCTCATGGTGTATTTAGAGCAGGCAGGAAGGAGATAGGATGGAAGAGTTTATAAGACTTCTGGATGCTGGCTGTGAAGAGCTGGGAATCGTTCTCACAGAAAAGCAGAAGGAGCAGTTTTTTAAATATTTTCAGCTTTTAACGGAGTGGAATCAGGTGATGAATCTGACGGCCATTACAGAAATGCCGGAGGTGGTCACAAAGCATTTTTTGGATAGTCTCCTGGTGGTAAAGGTGTTCGATGGGATCCGTACAGAGGCGTATTCCTGTATCGACGTGGGGACCGGAGCCGGATTTCCCGGAATCCCCTTAAAGATCGCATTTCCACAGCTTCAGATCATGCTTCTGGATTCTCTGAACAAACGGGTGGGCTTTTTAAACACCGTGATCCAGGAGCTGGGATTGACGGGGATCACGGCGGTCCATGGAAGGGCAGAGGACTTTGGACGGAACAAAGAGTATAGGGAACAGTTTGATCTTTGTGTATCCAGAGCAGTTGCGAATCTCTCCACCTTGTCGGAATATTGTCTTCCCTTTGTGAAGGCAGGAGGAGAATTCCTTCCTTATAAATCCGGAAAGGTGGAAGAGGAGGCCAGAGAGGCTGAGAGCGCTGTAAAGAAGCTGGGAGGCTCTATGAGAGAGACGAAGACCCTTGTACTTCCCGGGACAGACGTGGACCGGACCTTTGTTCCCATTGATAAAATAAATGTGACTCCGAAAAAATATCCCCGCAAAGCGGGGATGCCTGGAAAGGAGCCGCTGAAATAAAAAAGCCGCCAGAGACGGATCTGGAACATGAGATGTTCCGATCCTTTCTGGCGGTTTTTCTGTGTGTCAGAATACGTTTGCGGCCTGCGGCAGCGGCTTTCGGAAATCAGTCATGTTCCCAGAAATTGGCCGCAGTTTCCGGGAATTATTTTTTAGAAGACCGTTTATACGTTTATAAGCGGGCGGTCCTAATGAAAGAACATATTGACGAGTTTATAAACCTCCTGGGGCTTTTCCAGGTGGGGCAGATGTTTGGTCTCAGGAACTTTGGATGCTTCGATGGCCGGATTGCAAAGTGTATATTCCTGGATGATCTGATCGATGTCAGGCTCCTCTCCGCCGCCAAGAATGTAAATACTGTTGTCGATCTTCTCCAGGGCCGGACTGATCCGGCATTTGGTATAATTGCAGATCACGCTGGAATAAACGGACTTGGGTGAGTCTCCCAGGTGGGCGGATTCCATATATTTATCCACATAAAATGGCGTCACATCAAAGGAATTATAGAAATAGCTGGAGGAAAATGCCTCTTCCATGTGCTTTCTGGCCGACGCAATGTGGTACAGAAGAGTACCCGCAATGGGAAGATCAATGAGGAATTTATAAAGCTTTGCCGATCTTCCCGGGATCTGCGAGCAGGAGGTAAAGCTTTCCGGATTAATGAACATCAGTTGCTCAAATAAGTCCGGATTATAGCTGCAGGCCATGGTCACCAGGGAGGAGGAACTTCCGGTGGCAATCACATTGGTACGGCGTCCGATCTCAGATTTAATAAAGTCATTTAAAAGCTGTACATAGAGGAAGTTCGTATAGGTCAGATTGGGCTTTTCTGATCTTCCGCAGCCCAGAAGGTCGATGGTGTAGATCGTATAATTGTCCTTTAAGAATGGGATCAGGTTGTCCCACTCACAGCCGCTGGATGCATGGGTCAGATCATGGATCAGAAGAAGGGGTTTTCCGGTACCAGTTTTTGCATAATAAATATCACCGAGACGCCATTTATAGATGGAAGGCTCCGGGTGGCTCAGCAGCTTCTTGGATGTGGCAGATACCTTAATGTATTTGTTGATCAGAGCAGTACCGGCAGCAGTTCCTGCAGCCAGAAGGACCGCTGTGATGATCTTATTTTTAGATTTCATAATATGAACCTCCTGAAAAGAGAGTCTGTAGATCCTTTTCCCCTATTATAATATAGGCGGCATGGCATGACAATAGGATTGTGAAAAAACATGGCTATGGAAAATACTGGATTGTGTTTCATGTTTCACGTGGAACATTGGGTCATGCTTTTACATTTGTGTTTCACGTGAAACATTGGATGGGTCTCGGATGGGGGGAGAGACGGATATAAAAAATAGTATTAGAATTTGTGCCGTCAAAAAGTATTGATCTGTGAAATTTCTTGCAAATACTGAATTTTTAGGAGTGTCAGGTGCTGAAAATTGCTATTATTTTTGATCCTTTGGTCTCAAAATGGTGCCCGGATCTCCCATAGAGATATAAAACGATACGGGCAGATATAAGAAGAGCCATACTATTTGAGGGCGAAAGCACTCGTCGATCTCGTTCGGTTGTTACATAGAGAGCAGGAATAAAATCAAAAATCATATATGTGATATAATGTGTGTGTTGAGCAAGATTGAGAATCTAAAAGCGTGTAAAGGAGAATGTCATGGAGTTTAGAAAAGTATTCGATACAATTCCAGAACAATTTGATAAGTATAGGCCCCGATATAGTGAGAAGTTGTTTGCGGAACTGGTTTCCTATGCCGATATCAAACCAGGCAAAAAAGTATTGGAACTTGGTCCAGGAACAGGTCAGGCTACAGAACCAATTTTAAATACTGGATGCGATTATTACGCGATTGAACTTGGCGGGAATTTGGCTGATATGATGAAAAGAAAATACGGAAAGTTTGCAAACTTTGATATTGTTAACGCTGACTTTATCATACACGATTTTGGAGATCAGAGATTTGATATGATTTATTCTGCAGCAACCATACAATGGATTCCAGAGGATATAGCCTTTCAGAAAACGTTCGATTTGTTAAATCCTGGAGGGGTACTTGCAATGCTTTTGACGAAAGCGGACTATAAAACGCCGAACGAAGAGCTTTACAATAAAATCCAGCAAGTTTATTCAGCTTATTTTAAGCCTGATATAGAATATAAACAGGGTTCGTTTGTTTATTCAAACGCTGTAAATTACGGATATGTAGATTTTGAAAAACGTGAATATCATGGTAAGCGAGAATTTACAACAGATGAATACATTGCCTTTTGCGGAACGCATTGCGACCATATTGTACTTTCTGAACCGTATAAGAGTAAGTTTTATGATGGTCTTAAATGTGCAGTAAACGAAGCTGGAGGAAAGGTTATATTTTTTGACACGTATGTGATGTATTTGGCGAAAAAGCCGATTTAATGATATTAAGAAGTATAAAAAACGGCTTAAATTTGCTTAAGGGCTTGTGATCAATTCCAATAAGCAATGATTTTTCCTTCTGCAAAAGACAAGAATGGCAGTTTTTGCGGAAAGGGATAACCTAGACAGACAGCAGCTTGCTTTGAAATATTCGCAGTTAAATGGTATTTTTGAGGGAAAAGACGGAAGAGAATATAACAGCGAAATATATAACAGGTAGTGTTTCACGTGGAACATCGGATAATAGATATATAGAAGAAGTGAGAATGGAAAGCAGGGCGTTTCACGTGAAACATTCTTGCGGTCAAACAATGAAAGCGGAAAATGAGGTTATCAGGAGATACGATTATTGGAAGATTAGAGGGATGTGAAAATATGGAACTGTGTATATGAATCAAGGTTTGAATTATGTGAAACAGAGGGAAACTTTAAGAAAAAAATTTTGGGAGGTTGTCACAAAGAAGATAGTCCCCCGAAATATACAAATATTGGAGTCCAGACGCAGGGGAGGGGAATTGTGTAAAGTCAAAAAGAGAAGCTTGGGCGAGGAAAACAGAGATCAGAAACTTAAATTGAGGTAAAAATTTAGATAGAAGAATAAGAAAGAATTTCATGGAAACAATTTTTATATTGGGGCTAGTGGGATTTTATTCTTTCTGACGTCGGCTTATTCCGCATAATGTGCTCACGAAATTTTCAAAAGTTTTCACAAATACGTTCTATGCTCACTATAAAAACGCTATTTTTCAGTGAGAAGAGGATTTTTTGTATACATGATTTTGGATAAGCATAAGATTAAGGAGCATTTTTGAGGTTGCCCTGTACAGATTTCCGATCTTTTCTCCGGAAATCAGCTTTTTATGCCATAGGAAAGTGCGTCCTATGACATAAAGAACGCTCCGTGGGGATCGCCATGCGGCGGAAGGGAATTATGCCGCAGAAGCGGCTCGCCGCAGGCGGAGAAGCCCGCAATCAGGCTTCTTTCTTGTGCAGCCTGGAAGACAGGAGAAAACACAAGAAAAAACGTCATTGTAGAAAATGTAGGATGTTCCACGTGAAACATACACATTTTTCTCTTATGAAACCATAGGAAAATGAAATGAAATGTGTTATACTTAAGTCCATGTAACAGTTCAATGGATGAAATGAGTGTGAACTGGATAAAAAGCAGAATGCGTTTTTGGTCTGTGGAAAGGATACTTGAGATATATGGGACGTATTATAGCGATCACAAATCAGAAGGGCGGAGTTGGAAAAACGACTACGGCGATCAATCTTTCGGCCTGCCTTGCAGAAGCGGGGCAGAGGGTGCTGACTGTGGATTTCGATCCTCAGGGCAATGCCACCAGTGGGTTGGGACTGGAAAAAGGAAATATTGATAATACGGTGTATGAACTGCTTATGGGAGAGTGCCAGGTGGGGGACTGTATCATGCCCAGCGTGCAGGAGCGCCTGGATGTGATGCCATCTGATGTGGATCTTTCGGGAGCAGAGATCGAGCTTCTGGATATGAAGGATAAGGAGAATATCCTGAAGGAAAATCTGAATCTGGTAAAAGATAACTATGATTTTATCATCATTGATTGTCCACCTTCTTTAAGCCTGCTGACGATCAATGCTCTGACGGCTGCCAATACGGCGCT